>Ga0315285_10000016_pt1 | contig 170055 bp, 178 predicted proteins | sample YL17G09_36_MG_FD_203698 | JGI IMG/M metagenome (GOLD analysis project Ga0315285, IMG submission 203698) | Sediment microbial communities from Yellowstone Lake, YNP, Wyoming, USA - YL17G09_36 | ecosystem: Environmental > Aquatic > Freshwater > Lake > Sediment | place: USA: Wyoming | collected... | reverse complement strand
TCTCTCTATAGCATGTTCCACTAGTCGCAATACCAGGCGTCCCAGTTACAATAGACGATCCTTTGTATTCCCACGTTGATTGATTGTCCTTGGAAATGAACAACGAGCAGTTGACAGTGTCTCCTTCCTGGTCATACACACCCACGGTGTAATTGTATAATCTTGTCCATCCGCCTGATGTTGGACTGACACTTGGTGTGGATGTATTCGAAACATTCCAGTTAATCAAATCAAACCTGTTTGTATAAGTAGTAGAATTTGAATAGAAATAACCTGTCTTACTTGAATTCACTCTTATGTCCCATAGACCTTCCGTTTTGCCAGTCGAATTCCAAGTGCAATTATACCAACCTAAGTATGAATTCTGTGAAGAGCACAACTCCCAGCTAGAACCATCCAAACTTAGTTCAATCTTGTAGTCAGTAGCATTGCTAACAGGATTCTCTTCTACCCTATCAATAGAACAGTCACTCAACGTTGTGAAATTGACTGGTATCTGTTCAGTTACATTGTATAGAGCCCCAATTAATGGAATAGAAAGATTGTTTTTTAATTGACCTGTAATGTTGAAATCTAAATCATAAGAAAGATTAGAATTTTCATAGCAACCATCATTTAATGTTCCACCTTTCCAATAATGTATGCCAGTAGAATAATTGCAATCAGGATCCAAATTATAATTGACATAACCAGTTGTATTTGGATTGACACTGTGACTTATATTGTATAAAACAGAACCGTTAGAGGAGAAGTATATACCAGCACTAGTTGAGATATTATTTACATAGCTATTATTGTCATTGTCGTATATTCTAAATGTGAATCCTCCGCTTCCAGATTCCCTATTAATATTTGTTGGATCAGTAAAATCTTCTGGTGAAAGTGTTATCGAATCCTTTGTTATAGTAAATGTGTCTGTGCCACTTGTCGTATTTGTTTTATTCCAATAATCACTAACATTGAACTTGAATTCATGAGTGCCTTGATTACCGCAATTGAAACCTTGATAAGTTATAGTTTTATCAGTGCCATCAGCGCATTCAGAACCTGAGCATAATGTACTGTTAATATATTGCCATGTTCCACTGAGATTTGTCCATAATGATATATTCATAACTTCGAATGGGAAATTTCCTCTGTCTTGGTCTTTTACATTTACTGTAAATGTTCTGAATTTCTTCCATCCTTCCGGATCAGGACTTATACCTACCACTTGTATTTCTGGAACTGTAATTATTACGAAAGAATCATTCTTTGTTGCGTTAACAGTATTAGGATAGTCAGGATAGTATTCTTTGGCAGCAGTCATATTGCTGTGATAAAAGTTCGGTTCAGCATTGCTTGGTGGGGTATAAGTACAGTTGTATGTTCCATTATTGTTGTCAGTTACAGACGTTCCAGAACATGATGCCCATAAATAAGTAGCTCCTTCTCTAGTTTGACCTTGGAAGTTAACTGTAGCATTCCTAATACCATATCCTAATGTGGCGGAACAATCATCAGTAATATTTCCAACTATAGATATGTTGTCAGAACCTCTTACATACGTTTGATTATTAGGACCAACTACATTCAACTGAAGCGAATATGTTGTCAAGTTAACATTGAAATCACTGTACCATGTTGAAGAATTAACAGCTTTGTAATAATCACTTGTTGAACCAAATTCAAATCTCCATTTTAGAGGGCCTATAGAATAGTTACAGGCTTTACTACTGATCAGAGTATTGGGAAACGTATCGTTGATATAACCACCTAATTCTGTAGTGGATTTTTGATAATCAATAATAAAACTATTAGGATTAGAAGGATTGGTTGTAACATAGAATTTACCAGTTCCACTTACTGAACCTGACAATGCAATGTTTTTGTCAGTATCGTATATTCTCATAGAAAATGTAGCATTAGACTGACCAGGTGCAATGCTTCTGTTCACGACAGAATCATTTCCAGCAATGTAAGTTACATTAATATCATCCTTATCCAAGGTAAAGTTAACTGTGCTAGTTTCATTTTTATCCCAATTGTCGTTAACAGGAGAATCCGTTAAGTTAAACTTTAATTGCCATTTTCCAACATGCTGAGCTTCGAAATCACTCTTAGTGAAAGTTAAATTTTGATTTACACCTATAACAGAATTATTGTAAGCTTCTTGCTTCCAATTATCATAAGGAGATGGTCCAAATGAAGTACAACTATCATCTGTGCATCTTCTTAAGTACAATCTAACATACATCTTGTCATAATCAACATCAGTGGCATTCACTCTGAATGTCCACGTCTCTCCCCAGCCTCCGTTGCCAGAATAACTTACAGTTGGAGTTGTCAGGTTTGGTCTCGTTTCTAACCAGAAACCTTTGTTGTTCCCACCGCACCAGCTTGTTGTAGTTCCAGGTGAGCATGTATCGGTTGTTGTATTATAGTTGTAATCATTCGTACTAGAATTAAATTTAACATTGTAACCTTTGGCATTCCATGATGAATGAGTAGTGTTTTGTATAGTGCAGTTATACGTTCCATTGTTCTCATTGTTTACTGAAGAACAGATGTTTTCATTAGAACTGTCTTGATGTATAGCAGTCAGGTTAACTATTGCATTAGTAACATAATCTCCACACTCGTCAGTGATATCGCCTCTTAACAACGTATCATTCTCGCCTCTCAGATACTTTTCTCCATTTGGCGATGTAATGAAAAGCTTTAGATTGCCAACTATGTTAACAGTGTAGTTGGCACTGGTCGCATTCTTTGGATTGTAACAATTGTCATTATCAACTCCAATTTGCCAGTATTGCAATCCTACATTGTAATGTGGTCCTGTACAATTCGGATTGAAATTATAATTAAAGTATCCTGAAGAATTCGTTTGAATAGAATAACTGTTATGCATAGAACTGTCATTTGTAATCCAAACTGTTCCGTTTGTATTTGTTAATGGAAAAGCATTCTTTGTTGAATCAGTAACGTTTACAATAAAACTAGTATAATTTCCAATATCATTGTCAGTTCTGTTTACATAAGAATTGTCACCAGTTATAATGGTAAAACTAACATTGTCCTTCTCTATCGTAGGACCACTAGAAACACCTAATGTTTCGGATGTGTTTATCGTGTTGTAAGTATCGTTTATTATGAAATAATATTGAGCACTAGATTGATCGCTACAAGCAAAATCATTTACACTAACAGAACAATTATTGGGGGATGTTATTGTGTTTGATCCTTTGTACGTCCAACCTCCATTAGTTTTTACATAAAGTCTACACGTTGCTGTATTATTTTCAGGGTCTGTTATAGAAGTGTTATAAGTATAAGTTGTTCCCCACCCACCGCTTGTCGGACTAACAGCTGTCCCTGTTGCATTTGGATTCAGATTGTTAAGGTAAAACCAATGAGAATAGGTTGTAGAGTTGCTATAATAATTGGAAGACGTAACTGTCAAGTTTGCAGACCAGTTGCCCTCAGCTTTGTTGGTCGAATCCCATGTGCAATTGTAATTGCCTGTAGATGGTTCATTGATGCTGCTGCACAAAGAAGTGTTTCCATAATTGGTTAGGTTAAGGGTTGTTGTTGAACTTAATCCCGTTTTGTTGTCGTTGTCCTTATCTCCTTGTGCATAACAATCAGTTGATGTATTCCATCTAATGTTTACAGGATCACTAACATTGAATTCTGATTTTTCTGTTGGTACATTCAATCCTGTGTATAGCTGGCCTTTAATAGTGAAACGAGCAGAAGAATTTGTTTGTAACATTTCTTCATCGTCATAACATTGATTTCCGGTAATGTTTGCATACCAATATCGCAAACCGACATCATAAGAACAATTAGGGTCAAAAGTATAATTCATATGGCCGGTTGAATTCGTTTCTGTTGCATGACCTTCATCAAACTCTGCTCCCCCCTTTTCGAATACAAAATAGCCATCTACAGAACCTCCCTCTTCAGTTAAATTAACAGAAAGATTGCCTGCTTTATCAACATCATAAACACTAACAACAAACATTTGACTACCACTTTCTCTATTTATGGTAGAACTAGGACCTTGGTTAATTTTGAATGTAACATTATCTTGTTGCAATGTTACAGTGAAATTATTACTTTCTGTTGTTAAACTATAATTATCAGTTACATTGAACTTTAGATTTATAGGATTACCATTAGAATTTACCAAATCACTGCAATGAAATACAGGATTAAATTGTATACCACTGCAATTATTTGCACTTTTAACACAAAATTTAGATGATAGAAATACCCATTCCCCACCATTAACACTTTTCCATAAACTTACATTTCCAGTATCTGTACTATCTTCGTCACCAACATCAACATAAGCATTATAAGATTTTCCCCATCCTTCTTCTGTTGGATCTATATAATAATTTGAAAGCGTTGGAGTGGTTCTTAATTGGAATGCATTATTTTTCAGTCTATATCCACTATCGTAATAATCTTTGCTTGAGTTCATTTCTATATTTCTCCCTCCAGCTGATGGCGAACTATACGTACAATTATAAGTTCCATTATTTTGGTCGGTTACGCTACCGCATGATTCATCAGTCCAAAATGATACTGTTGCTCCACTAACAGCTTCACACTCATCTCTTACGTCACCAGATATAGGAACGTTACTGTTTATAGTGAAAACTTCTCCATTAACAGGTCTAATAATTGTATTGTTCAAAGAAGAATTTATGAAAAGAGTATAATTAACATAAGATACATTTGAAAAGTATTGGGTATCGCCATCATATGATACATTCCACCATTGCATTCCTATCTTATAAAATGGTGAAGGACATGTTGGGTTGAAATTCCATCTAACAAAACCTTGTGGTTCTCCTGCTCCATTTGTCTGGTTTTTCATTTCTCCAGTCTGATCATTATTGCTCCATTGCGTACCATTTAACGTTACCCAGAACCTTATTGATTTTTCAGTTGTTATATTAAAGTAAATGTCACCATTCCATGAGTAAACGTAAGCACCAAGACTAGTTGTATTGCTTCCGATTCTGCTCACATTGGTTTCATTGCCTTCAGCATAAAGAAACATTATTGGCCTTTTTGTCACATTGTAAACCTTTAAGGATGAAGTGTTTGTGCCGTCATACTTGTCAGAAACATTAATGAACCACTCGTAATTTCCTATATGATTAGCAGCACTTGTTATTGAAAAGTTATTTAATATGTTTACGCAGTCATTGCAATATTTAGTTTGATATAGAGAAAATTCTGTATTAGAGCCACACGGTATCGGCGTGCTAGCCGTGGTATTACCTCCTACGCATCTTCTCCACATATAAACTGTTACATTGTCATCATCATCAGTTATGTTGTAATTAAAGTAGAAGGTTTTGCTCCAAACTTCTAGGGTAGGAACTGCTTGAACATAAGAATTAGGTAACACTGGAATACGTTGATGATGGAATGAATTTGCTCTCGTCGTTGTGTTCGAGTTATAATTTGTTTTTGTTGAGTTCATATAAGTTGTATAATTACCTTCAGGACTTCCAGTAACATTCCATGTTGCGTTATAGTGAGTCTCATTATTGTTCGTAGGATTAGGTTCAGCATTGTAATTATAACTCTCATGTGAAACCCTGAATGTTACTGTTGCATCGTTTATAGAATCATCATAACAGTCACTTGTTATATTGCCTATGAATGTGGCATTCTCTAAATCATTGAATACTCCATAATTAGGCAAGAGTATTGTGTTTATCAAATCTCCTTTTATTGTTAAACTATAATTAGAACTGTTCGTATCTAAATAACAATCATCATCTAAAATTCCCGCTTTCCATTTTTGTGAACTACTAACATTGTAACTACAATTAGGATCAAACGTATAATTCATGTAACTGCTAGAATTAGTAGTTCTATTACCGCTTTCATCATACCAATTTAAAGTATCGTTTGTCATCCAGAATCTTCCGGCAGTTACATTAGAAGTAACTAAAACTCCTTTCGTAGTGTCATTGATTCTTACAGCGAGGGTTATATTTTGATTACCACTCCTATTGACGGTTCCACCGTTTCCAACCGGGTCAATGAATCCGACGCTATCCTTCTCCAGAGTAAACTCGAACGGCCCAAAGTCGTCAGAAACATTCGTTGCTGTGCTTGAGTTATCACTTGCATTAAACATGTAGTACTGTGTACCCTTGTGCTCACAGCCGTAATTGCTTTTGCTAAAGTATAACGTATCTTCATTTCCGCTGTTGCAGCTTTCCGTACAGCTCTTGCTCTCAACCAAAGTCCATTCTCCATTTTCATTTGTCCATAAATTAACTGTAACATTTTGAATTTCATTAGGATCGCTGGCATTCACTGAAAAATTAAAGGTGGAGCCCCATCCTCCAGGGTTAGGCGTCACAGAAGCATCCGACAGAGAAGGTGGTGAGTTAGGCGGCATGTTTATTCCAAACGTCGCCTTCGTAAATGTGCCGTTGTTGTAGAAGCTTACATTGCTCGCATTCATTTTAACATAATAAGTTCCATTCTCATAGCTGTTAGAGTTCCAAACACAAGAATAGGTTCCGTTGCCAAGGTAAACCACATTGCTACAGATTGTTTCTCCTTCTGTTGCCGGATAGGTACTGTTCTTATAAACCTTGAATGTAACATTTACACCGGTTGTGTTGAGTATTATATTTCCACAGTCATCTAGAATTCTTCCAGTAATATTTACATTTTGCCCCTGAGTAAAAATGTCATTTTCTCCTGTCGCATTATAGGTCTTAATTTCTTGCGGTAACAAATCCCCGTAGATGGTTATGTTGTAGGCATCAGATGTAAAATTATTATAATTCAGATCGCTTGATGTGAAAGCTGTCCAATTTTGGGTTCCGTTAACATATGTACAATCAGGATTAAAGCTTGCGTTGGAATAACCAGTATCGTTCGTTAGATTTGAACCATAGGTTTTATAATTTCCAGAGCTGTTTGTTATGTTGAAATATACTGTTGCAGACGGAAAGCCCTCTGTTAGATTGCCTGCCGCATGACCGGCATCGGTGTCATTGACGAAGACAACCAAGAGTATGTTCTGATTGCCACTCCTATTGACAATGCTTCCATAAGACGGATAAGATCTACTGATGTTTACATCATCCTTTTCAATGTTTATGATGTCGTTACCAGTTGTATACTCTGTGTTTAACATAAACTTATAGAACCATGTTCCTTGGTCGGCGTAAGTAAAGTTCCTATACCAATAAACTGTTCTTCCTACACAGTCTGGGTAGATGCACTCCTTATAAGTTTGGTTAAGGCACGAGTCATCAGCGCAAGGTGTTGGACCTGGAGGTGAACCCTTGTTAATATGGAAAGTTACGTTATAAGTGTTATTCGGGTCTCCTGAAGATGCGTTTATGGAGAAGTTCCAATTTCTGTATCCCCATCCTTGGGTTGTTGGATCGGCTCCTATATTTTCTAACTTATACTTAGGAAACAGGTAGAACAAGCCGGGATTTCCGGATTTTATACTGTAATTGTCGTAATGATTAGTTAGATTTGTTGTCATAGTTACATTGTACCAGCCTCTCGGCGTGTCTATTGTTGTGTTCCAATCGCATGTGAACACGTTTTCACCTATGACTTCTACGTCTTCGCATTCGAAACCGGAACCAGTCGTATTGTTAGCGAAAAATCTTACTGTTGGTTGGGTAGAATTATGACAGTCGTCATAAGTGTAGCCTTGGAAGAATATCGGCTGCTCTTGAGTGAAGTTAGAGCTTCCGTCCGGTTTAGTGAAAGTGAGATTTATATCGCCCTTTACATATACGCGTAGCTGATAGTAGTTTTCCGTAGTATTGTCTTTATAGCAGGAATCGCTTTGTATAGCAGCCTTCCATTTCTGGTAACCTACGCTGTAATGCGGAGAACAAAGTGCTAAAAAGTCGTAATAAGCAAACCCAGAAGAGTTTGTTGTGTTGTTCGTGCCGGTGTCTGGATAACCAGAAGTTGAACCATCACGAGAAACATAAAAAGTTATATTTAGATCTGGAATTACGGTTCCGTTTACATCGGTTGCATTAACAAAAAATCTAGTCGGGACAAGGCCTCTTCTTGATTCAGTGTCATTACCGCTCACATAATCTAATAAAACAGTATCTTTTTCAACAATGAAACCCGAGCTGGTCGTATTAGTAGTTGTTCCATCGCTTGCATTAATCTTGAAATATTTGTTATGTTTGATTGCGTCATAGCAACTTGCATCCCATGTGAAATTAATTGTATTCCAGTCCGTTAAATTTTCTGTTACATTGTCTATTTTTGTCCAGGGTTCACCTGTCGAATCGCTTATATAAAACTCTAAAGTTACATTGCTAATGGAGTTTGTTTTAGCGGTTACGTTAAAAGTGAAATTTCTTCCCCATTCGCCTGTGGTAGGATCAACAGTTGGATTTTCAAGGTAAATATACTTGGGTGGCGTAACATTGACATAGTATATGCCAGTTGAATTGTAATTGTAACATTCTTCAGAAGAGTCTACATAAGCCCTCCATTTTTGTTGCCCTTCCTGAAAACTACCATCAGGAGTAAAATAATAATTAGTATAGTTTGTTTCATTTGAGGTGTTAGTTCCTACAGTCTTATAATTCGTAGTATCTGTTGTAACATTAAAGGCCAGTGTTAGGGGGTCAGGCAAGCCGACACCTATGCTAGTGTCAGTTGAATTTATGACAAAATGTGCAGGACTGTTAGTGCTCGCAATAGTGTCGTTTCCAGAAACGTATTCTACTGTTACGTTGTGTTTGATTACAAAGAATGAATCTCCAGAAGTGTAATCACCGTTTGAAGCGCTTGTTTCATACGGGTTTCCAAGCATGTCAGTCGCATTAAATTTGTAAAACCACGTTCCTACTTCGTCGCATCCATATGTTTTATTCCAACTTAAAGTTGTGTTGGAACAGTTTGTGCAGTTCTGCGCTTCTCCAACTATAGACCAAGAAGATCCGGACTTCATTTCAAGTAAATTTACAGTTACATTATCCCATAATTCATCTGTGACGTTAATTGTGAAATTATATAGTGTTCCCCAAATAGCGTTTTTAGGAGTAACATTAGCAGCTTTTAGTATAGGTTTTGTTCTGAGGTAGAACGCATCTGTTACATTGTCTGAATCATCCCAATAGTATGTTTTGTTTACAACAAATGTTACATTATACCATCCTTCTCTTTTTTCAGAGGAACTCCACGATTTTTGATAGAAGCCGCTTCCTATATCGTCTGGCGTGAAATTGTAATATGTTAAAATTTCAGTGTTATTCGGAACTACAGTCAGGTTGAATATCGGTGTTACCCCTTGTATTGAGTTAGTACAATCATCTTGAACTTTTGCTTGGTGGAAAATATTCGTACCCCAATCTTTAATACCTTCATTTATAGGTGAAAGAACTGTAGCATTTAGATCTCCTTTTATAGTGACATAGTATATCGACGATAGGTCGTTCTTGTAGCACTGGTCCGATTCATTTACCTGCGCCTTCCATTTTTGCAGGTTAGCCTCGTATTGAGGAGAACTACAATTAGGATTAAAATTATATGTTATGTTTCCATCACTATCTGTTTGTAACAGATGACCATCATCATAAATATAATAAGGATTGCCTAGATAGGTTATCCATAGTGTGGCATTAATTCCGCTACCAAGATAAGTATTATTTTCATCTTTCAACCTCAAAACAAGAGAGCGTATTTGATTGTCGGATCTGTTTGCTATGGTATCATTGCCTGTTTTGTGCTCGAAAGCCACGTTATCCTTTTCTATTGTGAAATTTTGGGCTGTTGTCTCTTCGTAAAACGAGCCAGTATCTTCTGCCCTGAATTTATAATATGCAGTCCCTTTTTTCTGACAATCAAAGGATTGTGAAAAATTAACATTTTTTGCTGTAGCGGTATTTTGAATCAGTGTGCTATTAACCAATACAAATCCTGAGCCAAAGCTCAGCCACAAGCTAACGTTTACAGTATCATTGTTAACGTCAGAAACATCAGCTGAAAAATTGAAAGTTGTTCCCCAACCCTCTATGGCTCCATACAAGACGCCATTGACTTTTTGGTTTGTTATTATAGGCGGCTGTGCGCTCCTGGTTTTGAAGAAAAGATTTGTTGGTTGCCTTGCGACAGGAGTTTCATATGTCCATATGTAGCATATCCTGTTTACTCCCAAGTACTCACCAGAAGCTCTGTTTCCTGTAAACTGAAAAGTTAAGTTATTACCATTTGATGCTTTGTATTTGCTTGCGTTGTAATCAGGTGGCGGTGTTTGATCAACAACAGGACGAAGTATTATTGATCTATCAATTCCATTTATCCAATACCAGACTTCTGTGTATTCCGAGCCATCGTCACTGGCCATGTTCACTCTTCCCCAATCTGCAGGAGCAGCATCCCAGTTGGTTGATGAACCACAACCTGTTCCGTTGGTTGCACCACCTCTTATTTCAATCCAAGAAATCCTTCCTGTTGGGTTTGGTTTGTTGCTAAATGTGTGTGAGCGGTTTGTTTCTGTTGCAGCGTTTTGGAAGTAACAGACAGCATCGCATGTCTTTCCGGTTTGGAAAGTATCCTGTCTTACTCCTGAGACACGAAGATTATGTTCTGTAGCATCTCTGGTACAGTTTAACGTAAAATAAAAGTAGACTATACTTCCAAATGAGACATCATTGGTCAGATTGAATACTAGTTGATTGGATGTCTTATTCCAGGATAAAGCGTTTCCTATGTCGGTAACGTTACATGTTGATTCATTGCTCCATGTCTCATTGTAAACTTCTCTGGTCAACAAATCTACAGTAATATTCCAAAGAGAGTTGCTTGCAGTTATTCCCCCAACATTCTTTGCACTTATGTTGTAAAGATATTTTACGTTAGGCAATACTGCCCTTGATGTTGAATTTATACTAATGTTGAACTCCCAAAAGACATCCGAAGAATCAGAATTTAACTCTGGTCTCTCATCTTCTGCATCTGTAAAAACATTATTAGACGCATCCTTATAACTTAAGGTCCAGTTACCAATCTCTTCTGAAACATTTGAAGAAGGGGACTGTATCTGGTAAGTGTAAACTCTGAACTCATCAGCTGCTAACCTTGTTATGTCCCATGTTATCAGTGTAGAATCTCCTATCGGTTGCACGCTTGTTGCTCCGTTTGCTATCGTGTATGATGACTCTACATTGAATCCTGGCGGTATGGTATCATTCAACTGTATATCGTTTGCAACACCACAACCATAGTTATGAACCACAAATCTTGGGTAGATTGTTGTTGATGTTTTTGCTCCAAGGGGTGATTCTCTAGTTATCCTTACAATCGCACTAGGCAAATACAAAGATTCTTCGACTTTCTTAGTTTGTTTAATACCGTTTCCGTCCAGGTAAGTGATGTTTATTCCAATCGAATAATTACCTGAAGTTGGTGTTGTTAGGTTTATGTAAGTAGAGTTTATGCTGTTTGCTGACACATAGACTGAAGTTTCATTTGGATTGAAATTCCAAGTGCTGTTTTCATAAGGTGTCACATTGACTGTTATAGGACTGTTCCACGTATTTTCAAGTTCGACATACATGGAGTAGTTGGTATTAGCGCACTGACCGTTTGGAAACAGTGGATGTATAAGAATTTGAGCTACCTTGAAACTCTGTTCTTCTGTTCTTGTATGGTTTTTATTTTCAGTACCTTGATCCCAGAAAACAGTTGCATCTGTCTCATAGTAACCAGTGTCCCATCCAGTTGTGTTTATATTTGAGAAATTCACATATGTAGTACTGCTTGAGGTAAAGTTTATTCCTGTTGAGTTCTCATAGCGGACCTGAGTGCCATCTGGATCTACAATTTTGAGCGATACGTTGCCTATGAACCAAGTAGTGTTATAGTTCTTTACACTTACGTTTACATTCAAAGAGTATCCTGATTCTATGTTCTCAACTTCAGAGCCACTATATATTGGGATTATATCATAGACGTACAGACTATTCGGAAGGAATTCTCTGAAAGCAAAAGAGAAAGGTTCGTAAGTTATTGAGTTGAGATTTGTCTCAATTATAGGAGAAGGATCTACAGAAGCCCATTTATTGTCATTATCATATGTTGCAACACCCAAATCGCTGTTTGCATCGGAATAGACTAACAATACTTTATCCTCGGTTGGGAAAGTATAGAGTTCATTTGAATTGTCAGTTCCTGATGTTCCAGTAGGAGTATAGTCTGAGTTAAGGACCCAACCTTGGCCATATTCCCAAAAGAAAGAATCTATGTTTGCTGAACTGTCAGGATATGCAAGAATGCTGTCTCCAGATGTCCCAACCCAGGCGGTTGCAATCATCATGTCGTTTGATGCATATGTTCCTGCAGATGCATCCAAATCGTTTTGTACAGTTATCCAGTAATCTCCATCCCAAATTCCTGCAGCTATATCGTCTGCTCCTGAGCTATAAAACACCAAAGATATTCTATTGCTATTTGGCTCAGAAGCGAGATTAATTATAGTTGCCTCGTCTTGAAATCCCATGGATGCTTCATATGTTGTCCATTCACTTGATCCAGTTTGTTTTATTGCGTATTTGAATGGGGGTATGTTACTTGCAAAACTGTAGTCCATACCCCACACAACCATGAGGTCGCCACTAAGTTGCTCATAGGCAAGATCAATTGTTTCAGAGTTGCCGTTTGTACCACTGTCTGCTATGTCCGATGAACTATCTAAATAATCAGTTGGTTCGTCTGTCCAAGCAGTCCCGTTCCATATCATTGCATGAACATACGCTACGCTTGCCGTGTATGCAAGATAAACAAGTGCAATCTCATCTGAGTTTGGTTTTGATTCAATTCTTACCCAACGGACGGTTGAAGAAGTCTTTGTCTGAGGAACTCTTTGTTGTGTGCTCCAAGCAGTCCCGTTCCATATGGTGTAGTTCAGATAGTTTCCATCCCCAAAAACGACCATCACATCTCCTGAAAGTTTCTCGTATGCAACATCATAATCCCTGTATGAATGGGTTGATGTGACCAAGCTGGTTACAGTTCCCCAAGATGTTCCGTTGTATACTTGAGCATCTATTTGACTTGTGTTATCCTTCGTTATCATGACATATTCCTCGAAACGCGGTTTGATTGCTGTATTTGGGAAAGATTTCAGTATCAACCAGTATATTGAGCCACCAACATCAGTGGCATTCATTTCATTAGTCCACGTACTTCCATCCCAAAGTCTATATCTAGGCAATGTTATTCCGCTTTCTCCATATGCTATCATGCCTATGTCTGCCAATGGATCGGCTGCCAAAAGCCATGGTCTGCCTTCTATGAAAGTTTTACTTTCTAAATTTTCAGTATAATCAACCTCTGCTGGGCCCAACTGATACAAATAAGGAGTCACCAAAGGCAGTTTGAAAGAGTAATATACAATTGAGCATTCTAAACAGGAAGCGTTTATGTTCTTCCAAATCAAAACCTTTGTATTGTTTTCTTCAATAATAGTGGCTCCGCCTACATCCACAATCTCAAAGCTCTTTGGCAAAAACTCTTTAAGATCAAAATTTTCAGCTTCTGTATATGAAACAATTTTTATTGAAGCTTTTACAACACCCTGCCAAGGGTCTACGGTCATAGGTATGTTTCTTAGAATATCAAATTCATAATCATCTTTTACTAAAAAGTAAGATTCTATAGAGCTCATCACGTCGCTTGCTTTTGCAGAGACAAGCATCGTATAGTTGCCTTCAATTCCAGTCTCATAACGAGCTTCGTATATTCCGTTTAGGGATGCATTTATGTTTTTATCTCTTGTTGAAAAATGCTTTTTTACTCCTGAGGGATCTGTAACTGCCAAACTAACGTCAGCATCATAAACCAAATGACCTCTGCTGTCAAGAACAACCATCAATATTTCTGCTGTCTCATTTGGGTGATACATCGATTTTCTAGTGTTGATGCTTATTAAGCCTAAACTGAATTCAGTTTCGCTAACGATCTCATTTTCGGTGCCTTCAAAGGCGACAACTTTGATTCTATATAAACCGGGTCTAAAACTTCTGCCTGTTTCGAACAAAACTTTTTTGATCTTACCAAAATCTGAAAATTGTATTTCAGTTTCATTACCTTCAGGGTCAACTAAAAGTATTTTGAAAGATTTCTTAAAACTTTGAACACTTAATTCAGATTTAAAATTTTCTTCTTCTAATAGATTGAGAATATTATCATCTAGAATAACATCAAAATCAATTTCGTCTCCTATTCTGAATGATTTTTTATTCATATTAATTCGTAAACTATTTTTATCGATTTTTTTGTTCTTTTTTTCAATTAAATTGCCTTTCTCAATTTCACTTTCAGAAGGATTAAGATAAGAACCTCCGTTAAAGACAGCTTTTAAATGACCATTTTCATTAACAGGAAAATCGACAAAACCTTCTGTATTGGTTAAACCTGAACCCAAAGGAGAATTGTTAAGGTAAAAATCTATTTGCTGGTTTTCAAGAAGTGTTCCATTATCAAGAATTAGGGTTGATCTAGTAAGATTTTCACCTGCGTCTAGCCTAATTGAAGTGTTAGCCCATATCTCTATTGGAAATCTCTTCTCAATCGTCTGAGGTACCAATATCATATTTCCAGTTATGGTCGAGTTAGAGCCATTTAATGTCGAGTTAAGGGCAGTGATGGTCGTATTTGCTGCCAATGCTATTATAGAACTTAGTATTATGACCAATGGTATCAACAACTGGCTCTGACCTGATCTTGCACTACTCTTCATAATTTACCACAACTTTGATTTCATTCAATCCGAGAACTGTCGAAGCGTCGGTTTCAATGCTGATTTGACTGTCGCAAATACCATTCTGATCCAAGGAGCCGCAGAATTCTCTTTCGTTCCCTGAGACTATCGAGAAGCCGTCAGGCAATTTCCAATCAAGCACAACGTTTTTGGCTGTCGAAGAACCAGTATTAACTGCTCTCGCCTTTACCAGTATAATTTCTCCTCTTGTTATTCTTTGCGGGTAATTTAGCTCTATTTCGAAGTTTACTGCACTTTTTTGAGGCATTTCCTGAGTCTCATTGGTTGGTTCAGAAACAGTAAAATTAGATACTATGACGCTTTCATTTCCTCCTAAACTTTCATTGATTTCCTGAATGGTTTCGTTTAGAATCTCGACAGTTAAATTATCGCTAGAATCGTTTTTTCCTGTCGAATTAATTAATGCGCTCGAATTGACGTTTTCGTCAATAGAGACATTTGTAATATTTATGATAGAATCCGCATTTTGAGACAGGTTCGGATAATTGCTCTCAGTCAAGGGACTGGTGTTTATCAATGAGAAACCGCTTAAATTGGTTTCGTTGAACAAACTCGTGTTCTGATAGGCGAGTATCGCTGTTTCGCTCAAAAGAAATGTTACAATCATTATCGCTGCTATAATCTTTAGCTGAGCTTTATTGCCTATTCTCCTTACTTTAAGCTCCTCTAGCACTTTTTCGTCAGTTTGATTCTCAACCTTTTCCATCAAGTAACAAAGCTTTGCAACTCCGACATTTCTTTGGAAAATAAATCCAGCGCCCAGAAGTTCGTTGACATATTTTGTGGCAGTGTGTCTGTGCAGTCCGGTAAGTTCGGCTAAAGAAAGTAATGTCAAACCTTCTGGATGCTTTCTTAAAGTTTCTAGTATTAGTTTTATTGGGTCTTCAGAGCTCATTCGTTAACCCTTGTACAATATTGTACAAAATTTTTGGCCAATTTTTCTTCTGTTATAGACAGTGTCGAAGTACATATAGCTGGGAAACGTCAGAATTAACAGAGAGTCGACATATGACCTAGAAATTATCAAAAACTCAAGTGTCGAAATAGTTTTATATTCAAGAAAGAGAAAAATATATTGTGGATTATGTCTATTTTTAAATCAGAAGACGAGGAAAAGAAAATATTAGTGGAAAGTGTCAAGCAATTGGATGTTCGTTATGCAGGCATAGCCATAGAGTTAGAAAGGTTAAAGAAATTAAACGAAAAAATCGACAGGATAGAGACTAAATTAAAGGGTTTGGATGATATCGTCTCTTCAGGCGGTATGAGCCTGCAACCGAGAACAATATCTGTTAAAACCAAGGAAGCTATAAAGCTCATACTTCAAAAATACGGAAAGGTCACGCCTTCCCAGCTGAGCAAATTGATCAAACTGTCGAGAACAAGATGCAATGAATACCTCAAGGGCATGGAGAACGAAGGTATAGCTATTTCAATCATAGACTGTCGAAAAAAGTTCTATTCCATCCGACAGTGAAATTTTCATAAAGTCGTTTTGTCGATTCTTTGTCGAATTTACGTGCAGAATGAGTTTTTGCATTAATTGGCTAATGTTAGAACTTGTTTAACCACTCTATTATCTCTTTTTTCTCCTCTTTTTCATTCATCGGTTTCTTGGTCATCTTATTGAATACGTCAGAGATTAACCTCTCTAAATTTTCTATTTTTTCCGCTAGAATGTTCTTTCCGTTTTCTCCTTTGTTCGATTCTATTTGGGTCCACAACACAATAAAATCTGTTATAAACAACAGCACAATCAGTTCAAAGCTCTTCAAAGAACTTAAACCCAAAACAAATATTGCTGTTATTATAACCATGATCCAAAAAAATCTCATAATGCTAATTTAAAACTAAAATTTATATTGTTTCTCATTCATCATCCAAAAGCGATAGATTTAAATATTTGCTCATATCTCTTTAAATTAAAGTGTAATGAGGAGGAACAAACATGGCCAAAAAACCAATAAAAACAGAAGAGGGAGATTTTGAGAAAGAACCAGAACCAGAAGCAGAGGAATCAGAAGAAGAGGAAGAAAAGGAAGAGGAAGAATGGTAATTAAGTTTGCCATTAGAAAATTAACTTTTGCTTTGAAAATGTTCTTACTAAAATCTAATAAATATTTTATTATTTTTCTTTGTTTTATTTTAACATAATTGAATCTAGATTAAATTTATTTATCTGATAGACAGTATTAGTTCTGTGGACGAGATACTGACTATAATGCTTTTGGGCCTTTACGGCTTCTTAATTATAGTTTTATTCAAAATTTTTAGCATTGAAAGAAAAATAGGTTCGATGGGAAAGAAATCAGAGTATGATGCTACAATAACAGTCTGGAAATTCTTCAAGCAATTGATTTTCGGTGGAGCATCTTTCATAGTTTTGGAAACGCTTTCAAACTTCTTAACAGCCCTCCAGCAGTGGAAATCAGTAGGAATAATATTTTTAATAGCGGTTCTAAATGCAATAAACAATTATATTAAGAACAGATGATTTATTTTAGATAAATGACCTTGAGTTTTGTAGGATCTTCTGTTTCCTGCATTACAAATTCTTTGAAATCATACTCTTTATTGTAAAGTAGGTGTTCTATCATAACCAAATCGGTTGGTATGATTTTACTTTTAATGTCTTCGGTCAAAAGCAGATAAACTTAAATTTTAGCATAGTTAAATAAAGTCTATGAGCAATGTAAAAGACCTAATTTCTAGGTATAACCTCAAGTTTCGTCCACTTTCTATTGGAAGCTTGGCTTCCCATTCCATGCTGGATATAGCAAGAGGAGCGAAGGATGAGGGTTTCAGAACATTAGCAATATGCAAAAAAGGAAGAGAGCAAACATATGATAAATACTTCAAGACCAGAGCAAGAGGAAAAGAAAGCGTAGGATGCATTGATGAAATTATAATTCTCAATGACTGGAAAGAAATAATAAAAGAGGATATTATTAAGAAATTAACAGCATCTAATGCAATAATAATTCCGCATAGGTCATTAGAAGTTTATCTAGGTTATGACATAATAGAAAACTCGCTCAACGTTCTATTGTTTGGGAACAGATCGCTATTAAGAGCAGAAGAAAGAACAGGTCCGTACAAAATAGAAAAGAATCAAGACTATCTTGTAAAATTAGCAAACATACCAACACCAAAAAAGTTTTTAAATCCAGAAGGGATTGATAGACCTGTTATAGTAAAGGCTACTAAAGCTATAGGGGAAAGGCACTTTTCAAGGGAATTTCCAATTGTCATCTCACTGAAGGAATATGAAGAAAAATGTGAAGAAGTTGTTAGCAGAGGAAAGACAAAAGAAGAGAGGAAAGCAATAGAAGAGAACTTTAGAGCTGCGCCAATTGAAGAGTACATCAAAGGAGAGAAGATTAATCTAAATTTCTTTTATTCAAAAATTCACAATGAGTTGGAGTTATTAGGAACAGACACAAGGCTTCAATTCCCGAATGGCGAAGAGCTAGCTCATATACCACTAAGCTTGAGAGAATCCTTGCTTGAGAAAGCATTGGAAATGGGAAATAAGATGGTAGAGATAACTAGGAAAATATTTCCTCCAGGAATAATCGGTCCGTTTGCTTTGCAGACGATTGCAGACGAGAACGAGAATTTGCTGGTTTATGATGTTAGTTTTAGAATTCCAGGTTCGCCTGATACAGAAGTTACGCCGTATACGAAATATCTTTATGGTCAACCAGTCAGCTTCGGTAGAAGAATTGCAAAAGAAATCAAAGACGCTATAATGCTTTCAAGAATAGAAGAAGTGTTATCATGATAACTAAAGCTCAAATTGATAAACTATTGTCCGAGTATGATAAAAACAAAATTAAGATTGCTACAATTTGTTCTCATTCTGCCTTGCAGATTTTTCATGGTGCTAAAAAAGAAGGATTCAAAACAATAGGAATATGCACTGAAGGCAGAAAGACAACATATGATTCTTTCCCATTAGCAAAGCCAGACGAATATCTCATGGTTAAAAGCTTCAAGGATGTTCTAGAAAAAAAGTTCCAAGATTTTTTGGTTGAGAACAATGCAATAATCATACCGCATGGTTCTTTTGTTGAGTACGTAGGACCAGAGAATTTGGAGGAAAAATTCTTGGTTCCAATGTTTGGAAATAGGAAGACCTTAAAATGGGAAGGAGAAAGAAAGATGCAGAGAGAGTGGCTAGAGAAAGCAGGATTAAAACTGCCAAAGCAATTCAAGACAGTCTCAGAAGCTGGAGGAAAGGTATTTGTAAAACTTTCAGGTGCAAAAGGAGGCAAGGGCTTTTTTACCACAGACTCGGAAGATGATCTGAAGGAAAAATTAAAAGAAAAAGTTAAGAAAGGCATAATATCAGAAGCTGATTCTTCGAATATAACAATCCAGGAATTTGTTCCAGGCGTTAGATATTACATTCATTATTTCTATACACCTTTTGAAAATAGGACAGAAATGTTAAGTATGGACAAGAGGATTGAGCCAATTGACGAGAGCTACAGGGGCTTGCCAAATGTTCCTGATGAATTTTTAGATTACACTGTTACAGGAAATCAACCAATCATAATCAGAGAAAGTTTCTTGCCTGAAGTTATTAAGATGGGAATCAATACAGTTGAAACTTCTTTAAAACTTTTTCATCCAGGAATGATAGGACCGTTTTGTTTGGAAACCATATATCATCCTGAAAAAGGGTTTACAGTCTTTGAAATATCAGCTAGAATAGTGGCAGGTACAAATCTTTATCCAGAGGGTTCTCCATACTCGGCATACTTGTTCGATGAGCCTATGTCAACTGGTCGTAGAATCGCTAGAGAAATTAAAATAGGAATAAAAAGAGGAGAACTGGAAAAGGTAGTTTTCTAAAATTCAACATCACCTAAACTTCATTTCTCTTAGAACTGGTTAAATAGGTAGAAACATAGTTCATTAAAAATTAGAGGCACAATCTAGAAAAACGTTTAAAGATTACCATTCTAGTTAGAATTATGATAGTAATAGAGAATGACATGGATATTAGCATACTAATTTCTCCAGAGGAACTCAAGGTAGCAACAACATACCTTTCAAAACAGGGTGCTGAACTTAAACCCGTTAGATTAGAAGCGAAAACAAAATCTGGAAAGAAAGTCATATTGGAATATGACGTGCGTTCCAAACCTTTATATGCCAAATCTATACAAGGCCGAATAGAAAATGATGCTCTAGTACTGAAAGTATATGAAGAACTATGGAAGGTGGAAGCAAGCTATTCACTCTACAATAAAGACCCAGTTCAAGACAGATATGATGGAGAAAATAAAGCCGTTATTTACTCAACCGTAAACCTACCTAATCCTCTAAAACATTTCTTTGGTATTAAAAATAGATAAGCCAAGTCTTCGACTACAGCCTATCTCAATCATATCTCCAACCATTAAAGAACATCACTGCCACATATTTAATCCAACATTAGCGAAATTTCATATAACATGATGAAAGTGTTATTTCTAAAATTTGAATTTCCTTCCAGTTATTTTTTCATACGCTTCTATATATTTCTTTGTTGTTTCCTTTACAACATCTTCCGGCACTGTTGGTGCAGGTGGGTTCTTATCCCATCCAATGCTTGTCATGAAGTCACGTACAAACTGTTTGTCGAAACTTTTTTGAGAACCGCCAGGTTTATAACTGTCAGCTGGCCAAAGTCTGGAAGAGTCAGGTGTGAGCAATTCATCAATCAATATAATTTCTCCGTCTAAGGCTCCAAATTCAAATTTCGTATCAGCTATTATTATTCCTTTTTTTCTAGCTTCCTTTTCTGCAAAGTTATAGATTTTCAGACTGGCATTCTTTAAAGTTTCTGTCATTTCGTCTCCAAATTGTTTTCTCATTTGTTCTTCTGTTATTGCTTCATCATGGCCTGTTATTGCTTTAGTCGTTGGAGTAAACAATGGTTCTGGTAACTTATCGCTTTCTACCAAACCTTCTGGCAGTTTGATGCCGCATATTGCTTCTCCTTTCTTGTAAACGCTCCATGCAGAACCTGTTATATAACCTCTTACTACGCATTCAACTAGCAATGGTTCAGCTTTCTTTACAAGAATGGATCTTCCTTTTAGTTCTGAGAACTTTTTTATATGCGACGGCATTACATTAAAATCATCAACTATTATGTGATTGTTTATGATATCTTTTGTTTTATCAAACCAAAAATTAGATAGCTGAGTTAGTATAATTCCTTTGTATGGAACAGACGTAGGAAGCACAACATCGAAAACAGAAATTCTATCAGTAGCTATCATTAACAACTTGTCATCTAAATCGTATACATCACGAACCTTTCCTCTATTTTGTAATTTAAATGGTAGATTAGTTTTTTCAACTGTTTGCGTATTATCTCACCTTTATAATTTGATTTTTGTTCGGGCCTACAGAAACTATCTCTATTGGAACTTTTGTTTCTTTTTCTAAAAGTCTCAAGTAATCTTGAGCTTCCTTTGGCATATCTTTGAATGCTTTTATTTTGCTCCAGTCTGGAGTTTCCCATCCATCAACTTCTGTATAAACAGGTATTACTTTTCCTAATAATTCAGCGTCTCTTGGGAATATGTCTGTTTCTTTGCCATCAATCTTGTATTTCATACATACTTTTAATGGCGTTATCCCGTCCAACACATCTAGCTTGGTTATTATCCAAGAATTTAATGAGTTTATTCTCGCAGAGTATTTCATCAAGACAATATCTTGCCATCCACATCTTCTAGGCCTTCCAGTTGTTGCTCCAAATTCCTTTCCAATATCTTGGATTCTTTTTCCTGTTTCATCTTTCATTTCAGTCGGGAACGGTCCTTCACCAACTCTTGTGATATAAGCTTTGGCAACTCCTAAAATTTTATTTATTCTTGTTGGACCAACTCCCGTGCCGGTCAAGCATCCGCCAATAGAGGCATTTGAGGATGTTACAAATGGATAAGTCCCATGGTCCACATCCAACAAGGTTCCCTGAGCTCCTTCAAATAAGACAGTTTTTCCATTGTCTAATGAGTTATTTATTTCTAAGGAAACATTTCCTATGTACTTCGCCAATCTTTTAGAAATAGGTTTATACTTTTCCATTATTTGTCTTTTCCATTCTTCAACCGAGTCTTCGTTAATTCCTATGATTTCCATTCTTTTCTTAAATATCGGTAAAACATAATCAAGTTTTTTTATGAATCTTTCCTCGTTTACAAAGTCGATAAATCTTATTGCTGTCAACCTTTCCGCCTTTGCCATGTAAGCAGGTCCTATTCCCCTTTTTGTTGTTCCTATTTTTTTGCTCTCATCACCGCCTCCATCCATGATCCTGTGCCAGGGCATTATCATGTGGGCGCATTCATCAATGACAAGATTTCTTATTTCATATCCATTTTTTAAAACCATGTCTATTTCTTCACACAGAACTTCTGGGTCGATGACAGTGCCGTTCCCAATCAATAGCATTTTGTCAGGATATAATGCTCCTGATGGCATGTTATGAAATACAAACTTGTTTCCTTTGTTATCAAAAATTGTATGACCTGCATTCGGTCCTCCTGCATATCTTACTATCAAATCTGCGTTTTCAGCATAAAGGTCTGTTATTTTACCTTTTCCTTCGTCACCCCAATTTGCCCCAACAATAACAATTCCTGTCAAATGAAACCTCTCCATTTATTTATTACTTTTTCTGTTTTTTCTACACATAGCCCAATATAATTTTTATAATCAAACAATTCGTCTAGTTCCTTTTCAGTAAGATATCTTTTTACCATAACTTTTGTAAGCAAAATTTCTTTCAAGTTCTTATCAGTTTCAAATGCTTTCATAGAAGATTCCCTAAGCAACTCGTGAGCATCTTGCCTTCCCATTCCTTTCTCAACAAGTTTTGTTATTATCGCCTCAGACATTATCGTGCCCTTAGACAAGTCTAGATTCTTTTTAATGTTTTCGGGATAAACGACAAGTTCTTTTAGAATCTTGTTCATTCTTGTTAGAACTTCATCTGCTAGTATAAAAACTGTGGGTATTATCGATCTCTCAGCTGCAGAGTTTGTAAGGTCTCTTTCATGCTCAAGAGCAATGTTTTCTAATGACGGATAAATACAAGATCTAATTACTCTTACATTTGAGCATATATTTTCTGTGTTTATAGGATTTCTTTTTTGAGCCATTGTTGAAGAGCCGACTTGCTTTTCTCCGAAGGGCTCGCTCAGCTCGCTTATCTCAGTTCTTTGGAGATTTCTAATTTCCTTTGCAATCTGTTCAACGCTGCAAGCCAATATAGCGATATCGCAAATAATTCTTGCAAAGCTTTCTCTGTCAACAACTTGTGTTGTTATTTCTGCAGGTTTTATTCCTAATTTTTCCATAACTTTTATTTCAAGTTCATCTCCCAGTCCGCATATAGTCTGGGCAGCATAGCTTCCAACAGCACCAGAAAATTTGCCAAGAATATTATTCTTCATATCGTCTTCTATTCTTATCAGGTCCTCTCCTAGTTTGTTTGAGTAATTGGCAAACTTGAAACCTAACGTGATTGGAATGGCATGCTGTCCATGAGTTCTTCCAATCATTATCAAGTCTTTATATTTTTCAGAGATGTTCAGACATGTGCTTAACAAATCTTTTCCTTCTTTCAAAAGAATTTCCAAACCGTCTTTCAACAGCAAGGCATTGGCAGTGTCAACTATGTCATAGCTTGTTGCTGTCAAGTGAACATACTTTCCAGATTCTCCACAAACTTCTGTCAATGCCTTGACCAAGGCCATTATATCATGCTTTGTCTCTTTCTCGATTTCCTTTACCCTTTCTATTTTTACATCCTTTGTGTTTGCTTTCCTTGTTATTTCTTCGGCGCATTTCTCTGGGATTTTACCAAGTTCTGCCAAGGCTTGCGCTAGTGCAGCTTCTACACGAAGCATGTTTTCTAGCTTTCTCACTTCATCAAAAACATTTCTCATCTCTCGAGAGCCATATCTATAATCTATAGGATGTATTGCCATGCTCACCAATTTTTCGCTTCCAAGTCTGCTTTCCTAATGCTTTCTTTCATCTTTTCTCTATAGTTTCTTAGCTTTGATTTCAAGCCTTCATCTTGAAGGGCCAATATCTGTATTGCTAAGAGTGCAGCATTTTCTCCTCTATCAATTCCAACACAGCCAACAGGTATGCCTGGTGGCATTTGGACAATTGATAGCAACGCGTCCAGTCCATCAAGTTTAGATTCAACAGGAACTCCTATGACAGGTTTTGTTGTCTTAGACGCAATCACTCCTGGCAACGCCGCAGACAGTCCAGCGATTGCAATAAAGACATCAGAGTCAGAATTTTTTACAATCTCATCTATTTTTTCTGGAGTTCTATGAGCAGATGCTACATGGACGCTGTACTTCACTCCGAATTCATCGAACATCGATTTGCATTTATCGAATATTGGTTTGTCGGAGGCAGAACCCAAAACCACGGTAACAGATTTCATTTTATCTACTACTATTTTGAAGATTAATTATTTATACTTTGTTTATTTTTTTGATAATTTCAATTAATTCTATTAAGTTATTAATCAAAAAATCAGGTTTACTCTTCACAAGTCTAGAAGTGGAGTAATAGCCACCAGTAATTGCAATAGTCTTTATGCCTGCATCTTTACCAATTTCAACTTCTTCAGGTGAATCACCAATTATCATAACTTCTGATTTTTTGAAGTTATTTGATTTAATATAATCAATCAACTTCTCTTTTTTATTTCTACCTTTCATTGAAGAATCTAGAGTAGTATCTGCCAATAATTTTTTGATATAATCTTTCATTCCAAGTCTTTTTAACTGATAATCTATACCTACAACAGTATGGTTGCTCAGAATTATAGAATCAATGTTGTTTTTGTAAATTCATTTTAAAATTTTCTTTGCATATTTTCTCCCTCTTATTTTTGTTGCTCTTTTTTCATAAAAGGTATGAAAAACTTCTCCTAATCTTTTTGAATTTTTTAATAGTTCTTCTCTATTACATCCATGAGTCGAATAGAAATTGACAGCAGGAATAATAATTGTATCTCTATAAACTTTAAGATTAACAGGCTTGCCGCCAAAAGTTTTTATAACATGATTATCTGCTGCCATACATGCTTTGGTATCTGCAATTAATACGCCGTTAAAATCAAAAACCAAAAGCCTTATCATAATATAATTACCTAGAACTAGAGTTTAATTAACTGCAGGCTTCTCTATATTACTTTGAACAGAATGCTCATCCGCTCCCATACCCCAAAGCATTTTCTGTATGCCATAATCAGAACTTGCATAAGGAGTATATATTTCAACACTGGGGTCTGTTCGTTTCAACAGTACTAGAACGGAGGGTTCATTTAATTTAGCATCGTCAGTAGGATAAAAAACAAAAGCCAACACTTCTTCTCCTTGACGAGCCACGTGAGGTTTGTATCCAGTAACATCTACGCCCATTGCCTTTGTTTGGACTTTAACCTCATGCAGTAATTGTTCTATCCTGTTTTTAGCTGGCATGAAATCTCTAAGCATATAGCGGACTTTAAAGATTTAAACATTTGGTCAGAAATTTTCCTTTATGAATTCAACAGCATTTCTAAATATTTTAACGCCCATACCTTCGTCAGCAAGTTTTTCCCTTGTCCATCTTGGATGGTTCGTCTTGTATAAATGAGCTTCTGGATGCGGCATTAATCCAAATAGTCTCCCTGTCTCATCACAAATTCCTGCAATATTTTTCAAAGAGCCGTTTGGATTCCATGGATATTCTGCAAGATTCCCTTTCTCATTAACGTACTGAAATACAATCTGGTTGCTTTTATCTAATCTTTTCAGAGGCTCTTCATTTGCTACAAACTTTCCTTCTCCATGCCTGACTGGCAAGTATATCATATCTATATTTTTCGTGAAAACACAATTTGATTTCGGATTAGCCTTTAGATAAATCCACCTATCTTCGAATCTTCCGGAATCATTGAACGTCAATGTCACTGTATGTTTTCTATAATCTTTATCAAATGCAGGCAAAATTCCAAGTTTCACCATTGACTGAAAGCCATTGCATATTCCTATTATAAGTTTATCATCATCTATGAACCTTTGGAGTTCACCAAAAATATTAAATTTTATCTTGTTAGCCAAAACTTTTCCAGAACCTATGTCATCACCGAATGAGAAACCGCCAGGAAAGGCTATTATCTGATAGCCTTCAAGGTTTTCTATCTTGTCTATTATGTCATTTATATGGACTCTTTTAGCTTCAGCGCCTACTAAATTAAAAGCGTGTTGAGTTTCATAGTCACAGTTAATTCCATATCCAGTTAATACAAGCACTTTTGGTTTCATACTACCATCTTAAGGTTTTTTGCCAAGCATCCTTCAGCTCTTTTATATCAGACTTTATGCAAGTCTTTCCGTCCAACCCATTAACAATAAATTCGTTTTTAGTTACAGTTCCAATATTTGCAAAGGCATTCTGTTTCATTATCTCCTCAAATCTTTTTACGTTTTCAGGCTTTACAGTTATAACAAACCTACCTTGAGACTCTGAAAACAAAATAGAGTCGTTTCTATTGACATTGTCTACTGGGATTTTTTTCAAATATATATTCATGCCGAGTTCTCCGGCAAAAGCGCTCTCTGCCAGAGCAACTCCCAATCCTCCATCAGAACAGTCATGACAAGATGAGACTAAACCTTGTTCCATTGCTTTGTTTAGAGCCTTGTATAATTTCAATTGTCTTTCCAAATCAACTGTTGGTGCATTGTTTCCAATCTTATTATGAATAGCATAGTATTCTGAGCCACCAAGTTCATTCTTCGTCAAGCCTAATATGTAGACAGTGTCTCCTTCTTTTTTCACATCCATTGTTACAGCTTTTTTTGAGTCATTTATCTTCCCTATAACAGAAACTAAAAGAGTTGGCGGTATTGATATCTTAACATCTCCAATCGTGTAATCATTCTTCATACTGTCCTTTCCAGATATCAAAGGAATTTTGTAATAAGTAGTGCAATCATACAAAGACTGACAAGCTCTTACAAGCTGCGCCAGTTTAAATTCGCCATCAAGCGCTTTTTCAGATTTAATAGGATCACACCAACAGAAGTTGTCTAAAGCTGCTGCATGTTCTAAAGAACCGCCGACAGCAACGTAATTTCTTACAGCTTCATCCATTGCACAAGCTGCCATATTGTACGTGTCAATATCGCTATATCTTGGGCATATACCATGAGATACAACCACGCCCTCCATAGAATCTAATAAAGGTCTTATTATAGCAGCATCACTTGGTCCGTCATTTTTTAAACCAGTGAGAGGCTTTACAACCGAACCTCCCTGAACTTCATGGTCATATTGCCTAACAACATACTCCTTTGAGCAAGTGTTTAGTCTACCTAAAACAATTTTTAATAATTCAGTTAAATCTGAAGGACATTTTATATTTAATTCTTCATGTACAGGCTTTGACCAAACAGCCTTTAATTTCATTTGAGGGGCCCCTTCATGCAGGAACTTCATATCAAGGTAAGCTACTGTTTTATCTTTGTAAAGAGCATGGAACTTGCCATTTCCTATAAATTTTCCTACGACTGTTGACTCGACTCCTCTTCTTTTAGCAAGCTTCAGGAACTTATCAAGCTTTTCAGGATCAACGACCACAGTCATTCTTTCCTGTGCTTCAGATAAAAGAATTTCCCATGGGTTCAAACCAGTATATTTTAATGGGCATTTGTCAAGATAAATTTCGCAGCCGCCACTTATCTGAGCTAACTCGCCTATAGAAGATGATAATCCACCAGCTCCATTATCAGTGAGAGTTCTATACAAATCCAAGTCTCTCGCTTCCAGTAAGAAGTCAAGCATCTTTTTCTGTGTTATTGGATCGCCTATTTGCACAGCTGTTGCAGGTGAGCCTTCATGCAACTCTTCTGATGAGAATGTCGCACCATGTATTCCATCTTTTCCTATTCTTCCACCACACATTATTGCCAAGTCATTTGGCTTGATTATTTTCAGATGAGTTTCCCTTCCATTTATTTTTGATGGCATTATACCGCAAGTTCCACAATAGACTAAAGGCTTTCCTAAGAATCTGTCATCAAAAACTATGCTTCCATTGACAGTAGGTATACCACTTTTATTTCCACCATGCTCGACTCCCTTTCTCACGCCTTCAAAAATTCTTTTAGGATGCATGAGCCTGGGTGGCAAAGGTTTTTCATAAAAAGGGGAAGCGAAACAAAAAACATCTGTATTAAATATTAATTTCGAGCCTATTCCAGTTCCTAGAGGGTCTCTATTGACGCCGACAATTCCTGTCAAAGCTCCTCCATAAGGATCTAATGCAGACGGGCTATTATGAGTTTCAACTTTCATAGCCAAGTTCCACTCATCATTAAACTTTATCACACCTGCATTGTCTTTGAAGACGGAAACTAAAAAATCGCTTCCAATTTCTTCAGTTGATTTTCTAATGAAGATTTTGAACAAAGAATTTATTTTAGACTCTTTATTTCCATCAAAATAATCTATAGTAGCATTAAATATTTTATGTTTGCAATGTTCTGACCATGTTTGAGCCAATGCTTCCAGTTCAACGTCAGTTGGTTTGCTAGTTAATGCTAGTTTTTTTCTTTCATCTAAAACTTTTTTATTCCTATAATAATCTCTAATCGCTTTCATCTCTTCTAAAGAAAGTGCCAGAGTTCCTTCTTTACTTATTCTTGTCAGTTCTTTATCGCTTACCTCTAATTCTATTTCAGAAACTTTAGGCTCTTGGATTATTTTAACAACTGGAATAGTCGGTTTAATTCCTTTTTCTTTCCATTCCTTGAAATCTAATATTTCCCATCTTTCAATAAGCTGATTTGCCAAAAGCCCAGAAGCTATTTTTTCTGCATCCTTTTTATTTAACTTTCCTTTAATTATATACTGCCTTGATGTGTAAACGCCATCTATTTTTCTTTTTATAATGTCTTCTATTGCTTCCTTTGCAGTCTTACCGACATTATCAGTAACGCCCGGCTTGAACCCAACTTCTATTATCCAATCAAAGTCTTTGGCAATATTTTTATTAACAGAAAAGTTTTGTATTACAGTATCTGAGAATAATTCCTTTCCTAATATTTTTAATTCATCTGAGGATGAATTGCTATCTATTGTATAGGCATCTACTGTGTTAACTGAATCAACTTTTATTTTCAAATCTTCTATTATTCTTTTCTTTATGCTATTTCCTAAAGCATCAATTACATTTTCTTTGAACCCAACTTCTATTCTGTTAATCATTTTAATCTTCTAGCACAATTTTTTTACCTTCAAATTTTATTGTCAATCCTTTCTCTACAATCTTTCCTATGACCTCGCTGTCTTTTAAAAACTGTAAGGTGTCTTCTACATCTTCCTTATTAACTATAACCGCAAATCCCCAACCCATATTGAATGTTTTGAACATTTCATCTATTGAGACACCACATTGGCGGATTAGATGGAATATTGGTTGTGGCTTGAAATTATCAAACTCAAAACCAAAATTTGTTAACTTCCTAAATTTAAGATAAGCATCACCTGTTATATGGACTGCTCCCAAAATGTCAATATTCTTAACAGCATTCAAGAAAGGTTTAACATAAATCTTTGTTGGTTCAAGAGCTTCATATATCAGTTCTCTATTAAAATTATCAAGTTTTTCAAAAGCATCATATCTTCCTCCCCATTCTTTGAACAAGATTTTTCTTAGAAGCGAGATGCCATTGCTATGAGCTCCTGATGATTTCAAACCTATTATAACATTATCAGGTTTTATTTTTTCACCGGTTATTATTTTATTCTTTTCAACTTCACCAACGCAATCGCATATTATATTATAATAGCTATTGATGATTTCAGGAACATCAGCAATCTCTCCTCCGACTAAAGGGCATCCAGATTCATGTGCGCCTATTTTTAATCCTTTTTGAAGTTCTTGAACGATTTCAGGCTCTGATTTTTTCATATCGATAGTATCTGTCATTGCTATGGGCTGTGCACCGCATCTTATGCAATCATTGACTACCATTGAAATTGCATCAATTCCTATAGTGTCATGCTTATTAGCCAGCTGAGATAGCAAAACTTTTGTTCCAACGCTGTCAGAAGTTTTTACGTGAAAAATGTTATCGTTTATTGGATACAAGTTATTAAAAGGAGTTTCAATTATTTTTCCATGCTTACTCAAAGCAAAGGTCGACTTCAATTCTATTAAATGGCTTTTCGCTCTTTTCCTTAATTCTCTATCAACGCCTGCATCAGCATAAGTTTTCATAATATCACTCTAGAGACAGGCTTGGGTATTAAAAAAGTCCTCATAACTATAGTGAGCATTATAATAATAAATATTTATAGAAAGTTTATTGAATTTTGCTGTCCCACTTTCCTTCGTCTATTTCCTTTAGAATTTCTTTGGGTCTCTTACCTTCGATAAATACGCCAGCGCTTACACAGAACGCGACCACTTGTTTTACAGCTGCCTTTAGATTATCAGTCTTTATGTCATCCATCTTCATTCTGGCAATTTTTACAACCTGCTCGAACTTCAAACTCTCCTTGAACTCTTCCTTTACCTCTTCTTTCTGATAGACGTTGAAAGCAGCTTTTGACAATGTCTTGACATTCAGCTCTTTCTTAACCAAGGTAGCAACAGAAGGAGACCCTACTGATATCTCAAAGTTCTTTGTCTTTAAATCGATATTAATGGTAACAGGAATTTCCATACCATCAAAGTCCTTTGTCTTATCATTTATCGCGCTTATCACTTTTCCGATGTCAACTTTGGTTGGTGCTAATGCTAGACCTAGCGGTGGTGCTGGTGTCGCCTTTCCACCTTGTACAATCGCTTTTACTAAAGTCATTTGTTCTCACTCTTCTCTGCAGCTTCGATAACCTTGGCAGATTCTATAGGAATCGTTATGGGTATTGGTATGGCAGCATCCAATAATTCTATTGTTAGTTCTTCCTTTGCCTCGTCAACCCTGGTGACCTTGCCTTTCTCATTCTTGAAAGGTCCGCCGATTATCTCAACAACATCTCCCCTGTTAACCTTGATCTCAAACTTCTTGATTTCTAAGAATTTCCTAATGTCCTCTATCTTGACATCTTTGTTTATAATGCCTTTTACATGAGGAACTGTCTTTATAATCCCGTTTATCGCTTCCTCGTCGCCTTCCAGGAAAATATAGCCTTTTAATTCTGCCGGATAGAAAATGCATCTTATGTCCAGGCCGCTATTCTTTACCTTGCTTGCTAGAGTTTCGATAACAGCATTCTCCCTGCCAACAGTTGTTCTTATTGTTCTTATCATTTAGACACCTGGCACTGCTAGTGCTAAGTAATATATCAGGAATATTACAAAGCCTATCAAGCCTAAAAATATTATTCCAGCTCCAGTTATCTTTGATGATAACAGAAACTCTTCTTTATCTGGTTTGCGTGCAACGCTTAACACCCTTCTGTATTGCTTTAATTTTTCCTTTATCTTGCTGCCTAAACCAGGTTTCTTGATTCCTTCGGTCTTATTCGTTTGATCCATTCAGACACCTAGAATAAAACTATTATAAAGGATATTATTTAAATGCTTTTGTTTTTCATTCTTAACTGTTTTTAATCAAGTATTAAATAGTAAAAATGGAGACTTTATGGAAGAAGTTTTAAAGTACGTGTAAATAAGAAGTTTAACTTATTTTTGGTTTATCAAGAAAAGCAAATCAAAGGTTCTTTTAAATCGAATATTTCTCTAATACATGGTTTTTGTTCGGCAATTTTCTTCCATACATCTCTTGAGCCGCATAGTATAGCCACTTCTTTAGATTCTGCTAGTGTAGGTATTGTTCTTTGACCTGAAAATGCATGTACACCTAATTTAACTGCCTGATCTCCTGTTTCTACCCATCCTTCGGCAGATTTTTGTCTATCAAGAGGTTTATCAGCATCAGGAAAATAGCTAAGAAAGCAAATCAGGCTACGGTATCTTGGACATACTGTAGTATTATATCTACCAATTTTAGGGCTGTATGTAAATAGAAGTTCTGGTATTCTTTTACTAATTTTTCTATCATCTTCAGAAGGATTTAAGCCACCACCTAAATGAGAATGAGAAGGTAATATTGGTCCTCCTTTCTTAAGGTCTTCACGTTTCCTATAATTTTCTAAATAAGCCTGATACCATCTATGAACGTGGTATCTTTCTTCCAACCCAGGAGGAAGCCTAGCATCTACTGCATCATTTATAAAGATTGCTCCACTGTCATAATTTCCGCATAGCAATGGTGCCTTCTCAACATGCTCTTCATAAGATTTTTTTCCAAATTCAATTAATTTTTCAGTTGCTTCAGGTCTTATCCATATCAAATCTGCATTCCTTAAAATTTGTAATGCATCTTCTTTCTGACCAAATAATCTAGTAATATGAAATGGGATATTCATTTTTTTATCACTAAAATATAAATTAAAAGAAAATTATTTAAATTCATCTTTTGAACTTCCTATTTTCACTTACATTAGAACTTTTATGGAAGAAGTTTTAAGTTTTGTGTAAAAAGAGAGAAATGAAATTTTTACCTATCTACCTCTATCTTTGTTCACTTTTTCAATTTTTTCAATCAAACAAAGTCTATTCCAAGTATCTTCTCTATCTGGTTTTGCTTTTCTTTTGGAAACACTCTTTCTCCGTAAGCATATGTTTCAGGTGCTTTAACTCCCGTGACTATTATCAATGCTCTCACCACGTCTCCTAGTTCTTTAGTAATCTGCGCACCCCAAATAATCTTTGCATCGCCTGAAATCTTTGTTGACACCGCTTCAACTATTTCTTGGCATTCCCTTATTGTTACGTCTGTTCCACCAGAAACGTTTACCAAAGCTCCGCTCGCATCTTCTATCTCTACGTCTAATAGGGGATTGTTCAAAGCTTTTTCAACAGCTTCTACTGCCCTGTTCTCTGTGTCTGATTCTCCCAAGCCAATCATTGCCAAGCCACCGTTAGTCATCACAGCTCTTATATCTGCAAAATCTAAGTTAACCAAGCCAGGTTTTGTAACAAGTTCGGTTATACCTTTTACTGAATTAACAAGAATTTCGTCGCAGATTTTGAAAGCTGTCACAACAGAGACATCCGGAACTATCTCTAATAGTTTGTCGTTGGGTATTATAATCAGTGTGTCAACGTATTTCTGCAATTCTTCTAATCCTCCCTGAGCATTGGCCATTCTCTGTCTTCCTTCCATCGAGAAAGGCAGCGTTACAACACCTACTGTTAAGACATTCATCTTCTTTGCAATCTCTGCTACAACTGGTGATGCTCCTGTTCCTGTTCCACCGCCTAATCCACAGGTGATGAAAGCCATGTCTGCTCCTTTCAATGCATCTTTTATATCCTCTCTGTTCTCTCTTGCAGCCTCTCCACCAACTTTTGGATCAGCCCCAGCTCCCAAGCCTCTTGTCAAATCCTTTCCAATCAAAACTTTTTTATCTGCATCCGTGTACAATAAGTCTTGCGCATCAGTGTTTATCGCAACAATCTCTGCTCCTACTATTCCAACCTGCATCAGTCTAGAGATTGTGTTGTTTCCTGCACCACCCACGCCTATAACTTTTATTTCTGCTTTCCTTGCTTCAAGAATTTTTCTCAAATCTTCGTCAGTGTCAGACAATTTCCCTGCTCCTTCAACACTTTTAATTGCCATTAATGAAAACCTCCTTCTAATTTTAGCAAAAATAAACTTTTATAATTAATTGAATTGTTATAAGCAAAAATATAATTTAAATATCTTACTGTTTGTTATTATAATATGGAAAAAAGAGAATTAAAAACAATAGATTATATAGTAGAAACTAAAAAAGGTGTCAGGTATTGTGCATTTCTTGTAGCAGAAGATGAAGATTTTTATCTTAGCGAGAAAATGAAAAAGGATAAAGGTGAAAATCTTGATCAAGATATGTTCTTTACAAGAGTAGTCCTTTGGAGAGGGCAAACAAAACCTTTTGATGCCTGTCAATTTTCTAATTGTAAAAAATGTGAAAAATTTAAAGATTATGGATCAAGATTTTCAGATATAGGTTCTTCTTTAGAATCGGTTGACTGATTTTCTTTAGGTTTCTCAAAAACTTCGGCGAACTTTACTCTTTCAAAATTCAGAATCTTTATGATATCATCAGCTATTTTCTTCTTGTACAAAGAATTTATCAAAGGAGGTATTTCTATCTCAACCTCCTTGTCGTTTATTGAACCAATCTTGATTTTTTCTTTATCAGTCGTTGTATAAATCTCAAACAAAGCTTTTATCTTTTCCTCCACGTTTTCAATCCTTCCCTTTATCTCTATATCATATACCAAAGTTTTTCCTGCCAACGGGTTGTTAAAGTCAACTTTGACTCTTCCGCCAGATACAGAAAGAACCCTTCCTCTCAAATTGTCTGCCTGAATGAACATGCCTGGTTGCGGGTCAGTGTTATGCTTCCTGAACTCGGCCATAGGAACCAACCTTATCAGTTTCGGGTCCCTTGGTCCGAATGCCTTTTCAGGAGGTATCTCTATTGTTTTTTTCTCGTTCACATTCATTTCCAGCAAGGCTTCTTCCAAGCCTTTTATCAGAAAATCAGACCTTATAACAATAGGTATAATCTTGTCTCCTGTTGCGTCAAATTCCTGTCCGCTTTCTTTTATCTTCGCCGAATACGTTACTTTGATAAAATCATTGGTTTGCATGCCAATTATTTGGAAGAAGGGATTTATATACTTTATAACATAGCTTATAAAAACCAATAGAAATTTAAATCAAAATTCTTATAAGATAACTATGGAAATAAACGAATTTTGTTCCATGCTCAAGGAAAGCAGACAGTTCGACGACATGGAAGTAAGGATTTTAAGAGCAATGCTTATGCTTACGAATAGAGATGTGGTAAAGGTGGATGCCGCCAAGATTGCCCAAGAGGCAGGCATATCCGTAACCAATGCTTACAAATATCTTTATTCCTTGCAAAAGAAAGGTCTTGTTGAGAATGGACAGGAAAAGAGCAAGGTTTTCTGGTTGGCTAGATCTACCAATCCGTTCCCGAGGATTCTGAGTTACGTTAGCAAGGATTATTTAAGATTAAAGGATTTATTTGCTGACTTAGAAAAGAAATACGAGGAATACTTGGAAGTGAGAGGAAAGAACATATGGCTTGGCGAGAAGGCGTACGAGCAGTATGAAGGCGACTTTTCAAACAAGGCTTCTTTACTTTTTGATATCGCTCAAGAAGAGATAATGATTACCACTGACAAGTTTTATGACGACATTGTTCTTTTAGAAGCAATAAAGAGGGCTGTCGAGAGAGGAATTAAAATAAGAATAATTGCAGCCGAACTTCATCCTGAGACCTTAGCAAAATTAAGGAAGATTGAAATTGAGATGAGATTGGGAAGGGCTTTGCCATATTTGGTTGTGGTTGACGGAAAGCATGGCATGACTGTTGACGAGAATCAGAAAGGAATCTGGTTCTTGAACTGCAAGACAGATTATAAGGATAAGTTCGAGGCATTGTGGGAAAAGGCACACGTTATTTAATCTGGTTCTCTAATTATAATTATGAAAATAAGAAATTATTAGAATATTAAAGAAAATCTTGTGATTCACATGCTTGTTTATTATAGCGGAAGTGAAAAATTAAACCAAGTAACTTTAACATTTGATGATGGTCCAAACCCACCAAGAACTGAAAAAGTTCTAGATATCTTAGATTCATTTAAAATAAAGGCTACATTTTTTATAATTGGGAAATGGGCAGACAAGTTCCCTCAAACAGTTAAAGAAATAAAAGCAAGAGATCATTTAATAGGAAACCAGAGTTATTCTCACTCAAGAGATGTCGACGATATTAAAAAATGTGAAGAATCGATAAAAAGGATTACTGGAGAAGACACAATGTTCATAAGACCTCCTTGGGGAGAATGGAAAAATTATCCCAGTTTAAAAACTATGAAAGACAAGAAGGTTATCATTCTTAGTTTTCATACGATTGATTGGCAAAAACCAGGGGTTGAAAAAATTGTAGAATATTATCTCAAAAATATAAAGAATGGAAAAATAGGGGGTTTATCATGTATGAAAGCAATACCCATAGAAAAATGAGACTTAATTATTCTTATTATCTTGATGGAATCAAATACAATGCCATTAAAATTGCTAAAAAGATTAATGTTCCAACTTTAGTAGTTGTTGGCGATAAAGACGTAACAGTATTCTTTTCAAAAGTAAAGGAATTTTTTGATTTACTTGATTGTAAAAAAGAGTTTCATTTAATTAAAGGTGTGAATCACTGGTTCGGTAATAAGGGGAATAAAGAAGTTTTCAAATATACCAACAGTTGGTTTATTAAGTGGTTGAAATGAAATTAAATTATAACTTTAAGCTACCGATAACTATTTCTCTGTATGGTTTATAAATAAGTTTTCTATCACCACTACCTAAAATACAAGTAGAAGCAAAATAAACTTCTTCTTCATTAAATTCTCTATAAGCCGTTCCCTTTGGAATTATTATGTTTTCTCCAGTCAAAACTTCATATTTTTCTTCTTTTTCAGGGTTCTCCGGATTAGTAAAGTAAAAAGTTAAAGAACCATCTATTATACTTACTTTTCTTTCAGCATCAGGAAAATGATAACCAGCTCTATGACTATTTGGGAGACTATGAACAAGATATATCCCCTTTTTTCCTATTTCTACATTTACAATTTCTCCTCTCGTATCTGCCATTACTTTCATCTTCATTTTTTCTCTATTCATAATAATAATTTAACAGAAAAGTTTAAATATCAACTAAATTATTTTCTTTTCAATTAAGAAATTTTTTACAATTTCAAATATTTTTTCATGACCTTCTGAATTTGGATGAACGCCGTCTTCTAACAATATTTTATAATCAGATTTTATCCATTCTTCAAAAATTTCAACAAACTTCACATTATTTTCTTTACAAACAGACTTTATAATTTCATTATATTTTTTAATATATTCATTTTTGTAAGACACTTCTTTACGCCAAGGTAATGGATTTACTTTTGATTCAACAACAGGAGTAAGTCCAACAAATATAATTTTTTCTGTAAATTTATGAGAGAGTTTGATTAATTTTTGAATATTTTTTCTAAATTTTTCAGAAGGTGTTATCAATTCTTTTTTATCTATCAAAAGCAGAGAATCATTTATTCCGATTGCAATTATAAAGACATTTTCTTCGCTTTCCTTTAACCTATTTTTTGCTTCAAACTCAAATCTGTATAGCAAATCTTCGGTGGTATCCCCTGATACTCCAAGATTATAGACTCTGTAATCAAATTTACGATTTACTAAAATTTTTCTATCTAAAAGCTCTCTTAGTCTATTAACCCATCCACCTTTTTCACAATCCCATGCTCCGCAAGCTATACTGTCTCCGAAAACTAATATTCTTGTCATACCATATAATTATATTTGATATAATAAATAAACTAATTAATAGTTCCAATGAGAATAATTATCATGAAATATGAAACTGATTTTGAAACCATGGAAATAGCAAAGGATGTTATAACAAAACTAAATCTTACTCACGTAAAAACTGACAAGCTAATCTGCGTAAGGAGTCACGGCTCAAAGAGCAGGAGAACGGTTGCAAGGATACACGGTTTACCAAAAATAATGCAGCTTGCCATGAATACCAAAGCTTTCTACGTTATCGAAATAATATCTGAGAACTTTGATAAGTTCAGCCAAAATGATAAGATAAAGACCATAATACACGAGTTAATGCACATACCTAAGAATTTTGGTGGAGGATTCAGACAGCATAGGCCATATGTCACCAGTAAAACTGTTGAGAAAGTTTTCAAAGAATATATGAGCTTATAGCTTAAATGCATTCTATTATTGTAAAGATTAGCTTACACCATTTTGATAATGCTGATTTACTTCTTGTGGTGTTAATTCCCTGTTATAGATTGCAAAGTCATCTATCATTCCGTAAAAAGGATCCTCAAATCCAGAAGTTCCCCAGTATAAAGAGCTTATGGCAAATCCGTTTTTCATTTTCATTTGTCTATTATAAGTACTTGATATAATTGCTGTCCCATTTCTGTAGATAGTCTGTTTTCCTGTAGAAACATTATAGGTCATGGCAAAATGAGTCCAGGAATTATAGCTCCAGCTGCTGGCTCCTAAGCCACCTCCATAGTTTACTCCGTCTCCAAGGAAGCAATTAAAGGATGTAGAACCGCTATCAATATAACAGGTACTGAATGCGTTTGAAGAGAAAGGCCTTTGTCTTGTGCTTGATTGTTTCATGTTAAACCAGGATTCAACGCTGAACCCTTTCGAAAAATTTCCAAAATTATTTATGATTACTCGGTCATCTATTCCATCGAATGATAGACAATTTCCATGTACACAACCAGTAGTCCATGTAGGATTTCCTACAAGGGTTCCGGTATGTTCATAACTAGAACTGTCTGTTGCAGTAGAACCAGAGCTCTCATCGAACTTCCAATAACCAAGCATTCCTATGGGGCAGTAATACAGGTCGGTGTCATCAATTTCAGCGTCCTCACAAATATTATTTCCACATAGAGGAACAGGAGTAGGCGTAATTATTGTGTTCAACATCTTGGTTGAATCATCATAGAACCATGAGTTGTTCTTTAAGTTTGCTAGAGATGATACGTTTTTAATCAGTGTGCTGTTCTGTGAAATCCTTGATGGCATGCCGTTGCTTTGAATTTGCACCATTTTGGGATCTGCAATATTGAAGGTAATTGTTATATTCTTCTCATTTCCTGTAACAGATTTTATCATATTGTAGATGTCTGAGTTGATGACATCCACAGAAAGTATTTTAATATAATAGCTTGGCAGGAAATTGGTTAGATTATACTGTATGTCATACGTTCCAGGTAAAAGTGAAATAGCATAGTTTCCACTGGAGTCTGTCTGATTTGATGTTATCAAGTTATTCCCTTGGTAAGCTATCACTGTCCCTTGAATCGCACTCGTGTTGTTTGTCAGGCTTCCGTATACCTTGTATCTTATCTTGTTAAGGACTACATCATCATTTACGTATGTCCTGTTCTCTAGGAAGCTAAAGCTTGAAGAATTTGCTACATAGCCTGGTTTTGTTATTATCAGGCTACAAGAGCTGGGAGCATATGAGAACATTTTTATCAGATAGCCGCCGGTCGAATTTGTGGTGTCCGTATAGGAGCCGCAGGTAACGCTTGCACCCGTTATAGGCAATCCGGTGTCATAGTCTTTGACAGTTCCGGTTATGTTTATAGAATAGATAAGCGATCCTATCGAGAAGTTATATATTTTGCTTGACAGCAATTCAAAATTATCACCGCTCTGGACGCGATAATAGTATATTATGCCCTTCTGTAAGCCTGTTAGTGTTATGCTGTGTTCAGTGACGTTTGAACTGTCAGAACTTGTTTTTCCTGTCACATGTTCCATGTCTAAATAATTTAAACGAGTTGTAGTCTTTTTAACTGCTACGAAAAGTTGCGAGGTGTTGTATTCGACTGTACTGTTTGTAGGCAGAGTTGTCGACCATTTCACTGACACGGAGGTATCATCAATATTTTCAACTCGGACATTACTTAGTGAGAAAGTATCAAACCAACCGTTGGGGTTAGTTTCGTTAATTTTGTTGAGGTATGTTCTTATATCAGTCAGAGCATCTCCCGTATTGCCTTGGCCAGGTCCTCCGTATCTCCATATTAAAAATCCATCCGAAACGTTCCTCGTATAACTTATTTGAGAACTGAAAATATCAGTTGTTGGATAACCGCTGCCGACATTGCATCCTGGATCGTCACAAAGAAATGGAGCAAAAGGTATCTTGCCTTCAGGTCCGCCAGTGAAATAGTTAATATCCATTGTGGAAAAATCTTTGAGCCTTTGTATATCTCCTGTGTATATCATCGGGTTAACAAAGTCCAAGTAGCCTTTTGATATCCAGTCTGCAGGATCCTGTCCTATGCCGTATCGTAGACCGTCTCCTGGAAGTCCGTACCAATAGGTATAGACTGAAGCAGAGAATTCCAAGTTTGGTTTGTAAGCTAGAGCCCATTCACGAACGTCTTTGACAAGGTTTGTTACAGGGATGATTCTCCATTCTCTGAAGTCATACTCTCTGGTACCGTATCGTTTGAATGGACCTGGCCAGTCTGTTATAGGAGCCTTTCCTTGATCAGATAACCATTGAGCAAATTGGGCTTTGCATTCATCGCTAAAGGATATGTCAGCATTTTCATCGTATCTTATATAGTCAAAGTTTATGCCATCTATATCGAAATCTCGGGTCATTTCGATTGTTATATTTTTTATTGTTTCTCTCGTTAAATTTTTGCACGGATCGTACCATTGATAAGTATTTCCAGAAGAATCAACCGCTTTCATTCCCTCTACTGTTGATCCTCCGAGCATACCGAAAAGTATGTGGGCTTCCATCCCATACTTATGGCAGGCATTGATTGATTGATTAATGCATATCTTCAAGTCAGTCCAGTTGGTATAGGCTGGAGATAGTACGCTGCTGCTTATAGGGATCATGCATACGTTGAATTTATAGCTGGTTAATGTTTGAGCTATGAGATCCCAGTCAATGCTTGTTCTATCGCTAATGCCGCATATTCTGTGAAAGAATGCCACCCTTATCTCGCTTGTATTAGACACACTAGCTAAAGATGTTCTTGCGAATAATGAGATAAACAATATTAATGTCAATGAAAAGAATATTTTGTTCATATTCATAATTTAGAAATTCCTGATTATATATCTACTCTATAAGTATTCCAGGTTTCTCAGGTTCTGCTACCATAGCTTTTGGATGATTTATTTTCTCAGCGGAGACAATCTCTATTTTGCAATTCAATTCCTTTTCAATAAAGTCTTTTGACTCTTCCAAGTGCTTTAGCTCATGACCTTTTAGGAACTTCTCTTCCAAAGGTTTTCTCTTCTGCAATCTAGCATAATAACCGGACACCTCTTTTTCCAAGCCCTTGTAATTTTTAATAATCTCCTTCAGCTCCTTTCCTTCCAAGGCAGCGTCAAAGACTTCATGCTTCCATCCTGGCGCAACGAATATTGTTATCTTCTTCGGCTTGTCGATGTTAGACAGCCTTTTGATTTCTATCACGTCTTTCAGCAATCTGCTTATCAATTCCTCCCCGGCTTCTATCCTCATGCTAATGGCTTTGGCATCAGCTTCAGGCCAATCTTCCGAAACTACAGAGCTTTTGTTTCCGAGTTCATGCCAGAATTCTTCGCACAGATGCGGCATGAACGGCGCCAGCAGCCTCAGCCATCTTGAAACGATGTCAGGATTATACTTGTCGGTTCTCTTCTTGTAATAACTTATGTCATTCAGTATCGAGAAGAAGGCAGAGTTGATTGCCTTTTTGATTTCATTTTTGTCCATTGCGCTGGTCGTCTCTTCTATAACTCTGTTTATCCTGGACTCTATCCACTTGTCAATCAATTCCTTCTCTTTCTTGGGTTTGCTCTTTATGATTTCCTTTATAACTTTGGAGAATGTTTCTAAATGCCTTTTATAGATTTCGCATTCCTCGTTCTTCCAGTCAAAGTCTTCCCATTGGTTTGCTCCATGGGTCATATAAAGTCTCAGTGTGTCAGCCCCATACAATTTTATCGCATCGTTCCAGAACACGACGTTCCCAAGGTGTTTTGATAACTTCTTGCCATAGGATATCAAGTGCCAGTTAACAAAAATTCCTTGAGGCCATAGGTTCTTTGGGAATATTGCTACGTGATTGAATATGAACAGAGGAAAGTGGGCTGCCTTGTGTTCCTTACCGCCGGAATTCAAATCCAACGGATACCAGTACGAAAAATCTTTTCTTATTTCTTCCCATATAGTCTTCTTTGCTTTGCCTATGCCAAGGAATACGTAATCAAAGAATTCGTCTGTTAATTCTTCCAGTTTTATTTTTCCCTCATTGAAATATTTCGAGATAATATAGAAGGACATGTAGATGGTAGAGTCTGACAATGCTTCGATAATCCAGCCTTCCTCAAAAGGAAACTTTGTTCCTAGGCCTCTTTTTCTTACGCAGGGTCTTTCTGCCAACCAATCGATTATGGCAGGAAGTTCTTTCTTGTATTGCGGTGGATATATATTCATCTCCTCTATGCATTGTTTTGCAACTTCTTTCCATTTCATGTTATCATAATCAATGAACCACTGGCCTTTCACAACCTTTACAATAATCTCTGCTCCACATCTGCAATAGATGGGTTTGACAGATAGTTCATAGGTCATGTCAGCATCTCCTTTTTCCATCAACCACTTTTCAACTTCCTTCTTCGCCTTTGATACTTCCATTCCTCCGAACTTTGGAACAGAGCTCAGCATTTTTCCACCGAATTCTATTTTGTATAGTTCGTTGGTTATCTCTTCTATCCTCGGATCATTCGGATATTTTACACCATACTTTTCCAGCAACTCGCCTGCCGGTGCTGCTCCGAAACCTTTTGTTTCAACAACCTGTATAGGTTTTATTTCAGGAGCCACTTTCTTGAGATAAATATAATCAAACGGGTCATGCGATGGAACGCTCATCACGATTCCTGTCGCCTCGTTTACGTCAACAAACTCTCCTGGAAGAATGGGAACTTCTTTCTTGTTTGCAGGATTTACAACCTTGGTGTTCAACAACTCCTGGCCTGCCAACTCTTTCTCTATCTCAACCTTCTTTCCAAATTGTTTCAACTTCTTTACAGATTTTTCAGATACGATCCATGCCTCGTTGTCAACCTTTGCTCTTACATACCTCTCGTTCGGGTTTATCCAGATATTGGTAACACCGAATACAGTTTCAGGTCTCAGGGTTGCTGCTGGCAAAACCACATCGCCTAGCCTAAACTTGATTATGACGTAATCCTTTATCTGAGCCCCCTTCCATTCTTTTATGTCCATCTCAGCAGGATCAAGACTGACAGGACTGTTGCAGTCAGGACACCATGCCAACCTATAGTCTTTTTGTATCAGATAACCGGCATTTCTTAGTTTCTTGAACTGCCACTGGATGAATTTGTTGTATTGCGGATCAATGGTCGAGACAACTGGTCTATAATCCAGAGACAAACCAATTCTTTTGAAAGCCTTTATCATATTCTTCTCAAGATATTTCTCGACGTCTAAAGGATTTTTAAACTTGGCAGCGTCTTTAGGTTCTATTCCATACTTCTCTGCATTCTTCAAATCTTTTGATACATCTGTCAATATGGTCTGGCAGTGAACGCCTGTCGCATGGAAACCCAGGGGAAAGAAAACGTTAAAGCCTTTCATTCTCTTATACCTGGCGATAACATCAGGAATAACATAAGACCTTGCGTGACCTACGTGCAATGTGCCTGACACTGTCGGATAAGCGAAGACCATGAAGAATTTGTCCTTTTTGCTAGGCTCGGTTTCGAACATTCTATCCTCTTCCCATTTCTTCTCCCATTTGTTTTCAATATCTTCTGTTTTCATAATCCCAACTCTTTAGATATGCTTTGCAACGCCTTTAGCGATATCTCAAAGAACTTCTCCTTAGGAATATTTATCTGTTCACAAAATAAAATCCTTTCCCTGCTGCAGTTTCTTGCAAAATCCTTTTGTTTAAACTTTTTGCTTATACTTTCAACCTTGACATCGGCGAGCTTTTTAGAAGGAACAACTAATGCACAAGCGATGATCAAGCCTGATACAGCGTCAGCAGCTATCAAAGCCTTCTCGGCATTGGATTCTGGTTGGATTCCTACGTTTTCGTAATTATGAGCTTTTATCGCTCTAATCATGTCGTCTTCTATCTTTTCATCCAATATATCAGCCGCTACCAAAGTGTGCTTTTCAGGAGTGCTTTCGGTCTTTTCAAAGTCTATATCATGTATCAGTCCTATCAGTCGCCACTTTTCAATGTCCTCGTTCAAGAATGCAGCAGTCTCTTTCATTATTGCCTCTACTGCATACATGTGCTTTAGCAGGTTCTCTTTAGTTATATGTTCCTTTATCAGGCCTAAAGCTTCTTCTCTTTTCATAATATCAATATATTTAAAGTCTATAAATAAATTAAATCATTATGCCCTCGTAGCTCAGTTTGGATAGAGCGTCTGAACATAGGCGAAACTTCTAAGTCCAAACTTAGAAAATCTGATTTGTGATGAGGTCATCAGAAGGTCGCGGGTTCAAATCCCGTCGGGGGCGTTTAATTTTTTATGTTTATATGAAATTATCTATGGGAAACAACTAATGTATCCAAATCCCGTCCAGGGCACAGATAAACATGATAATAAACAAGTAATTAATAATTAAATGTCCAGGCAATTCATCATAATTAAATATCTGAATTAGGATATTTTACTGTTACTATAGTAGGTTTAGGTCTGTTTCCTTCGTCAATGTTCCTTTCCACTGTTATATCCCAATGATTATTGCAGTATTTGCATTTGTAATATTTCTTTACAATCTGCCAAGTTTCCATTTCTGTCCACGCATCACCTGTATATCGTTTTTCCTTAAGGGTACCATCAGGATATTGGTAAATTGTATAGTTTTGATAACGATAGGGTCTTTCCTCCTCTTTTAATGTTTCTTCATGATCAAACACTTTTCCTAACTTCCCACACTTGGGACATTGATTATCATAAGCCCATATTGTCAGAAGACAAAATACAGCTGTTAAAATACCTAGATACATATTGAATGGTTGCCAATTAAAAATAAAGCAAAAAAATGTTGCTATGCCAAAAAGAGATGTAATGAAGATTAACACTGTTACTGGATCAAAATAGCTAGGTTGCTTATCTATAGAAGGGCCATTCCTTCTTTTAAGGATCTTATTGAAAAACCATGTAATTATTGCTCCAAGAATAATAGATACCACGCCGGCAATAATTTGCTCAAGAATATTATTAATATCCATCTAATTCACTTCTTGATACAACAATAATATTAATAGAAAGATATAAGATTATTTATTCAGTTTAAACATAAGTTTTTGATTGTTAATTACAAATTCCCGTCCAGGGCATTCTTTAAAACTTTTTATTCTTGTTAAACAAACTATTTTCTATATGGCTAGGATAATATCCGTCGTATCCGGTAAAGGCGGTGTTGGTAAGACAACGACCGTTTCTAATCTCGGAGCGGCTCTGGTTAAGAAAGGCAAGAACGTTATTGTTGTGGACGGGAATATAACCACACCTAACCTTAGTCTTCATCTAGGCATTCCTTTCTATCCCATAACATTGCATGACGTCTTGAAGAGGAAGATACCGATAGAGGCTGCCATATACGAGCACTCGACCGGCATGAAAATAATACCGGCTTCACTGTCGGCAGACGAGGTAAAGAATGTGAGCCTAGAAAAACTAGAAAATGCCCTATGGAGTCTTCTAGGTAGGGCTGATATCATAATCGTTGATTCTGCTGCAGGTCTTGGCAAAGAGGCCCTGACAGCCATGAAAATAGCTGATGAATTGATAGTCGTAACGAATCCTGATTTACCCTCTGTCACAGACGCTTTGAAAACAATAAAAATAGCAGAGGAGAATGAGGTAAAGGTTTTGGGAGTCGTTCTCAACAGGTTCAAAGGTAAGAAGTATGAGATGGCCATTCCTGAGATAAAATCAATGCTTGGCGTTCCCATCTTAACTATTGTTCCAGAAGACTCGTCTATACCAAAGTCGATAAAGAGCAGAAGGCCTGTCGTTCATCACAAGCCTAAAAGCGGCGCAGCCATAGCTTTCAACAAGCTGGCGGCCAAGATATCAGGCGAACCCTTTATCGAAGAAATGAGAAAGGAAAGAAGCTGGTTTGACAGGCTAACCTTCTGGTTCAGATGATCAGTCTTTTATAACGTTCCTGAAAAACTCACTCGCTGCCTTTCTGAATTTTTCGTGCTTTCTTTCTGTTATGGCTATTATATCTTCTAAGAATAGGCAAGGCACTACAATGATAATAAAGTACAATAATATTCCTAATCCTAGTGAAGAAGCTATGTAACCCTTTGAGATATGAATGTTAAAGTTTACAGAGTACGCATTTAGGCTCAAAGGATAAAAGAGAGCAACTCCTCCATTAATTATCCCTATTCCGCTTCCAAAATCTGAACTAAACAAGTCTAGGAAAAGATGGCTGGAGAAGAATATGAGTAAGAGAAAAAAGAAGCCTTTTATGTAACGATTCAGCCTGAAGTGAAATGCCAAATAAAGCAGCAACAACGGTAATAATATAGTTATGAATACGTTGTGAAGAGTTGCTCTTTCTATTCCAATGAAATGGTCCAGATCCAATAAGACTGTTAGAGAGGCAGCTGCTAAGGTTGTTTTTATTTTGTGTTTCATACTAACTCTGGCTGCCAGAACTGCAATTATTGGAAATACAAAATGAAACAGGCTGTCCATTTAATCAACTTCTATCTCGAATGCAATAACAGGCTTTTCTAACTTCCAGTTCTCAAGAACCTTGGGATGAATTTCGCCGAAAAATCCTACTTCCTTTCCTTCAACCAATATTTTCCCGCATCTAGACTCTATGAAACTCGGATGACTATATTCCTTTATATCATACTTATAGCCCATGGAATTCAGAATAGATTCTACCACTGACCTCATTTCTGTCAGGTTGGCACTATCGTACGATACGACAGCAGCCAACTTCTTTTTTTGTTTTGTTTTTGTCTCTTGGCTTTCATCAATGGTCAATGCATCTCCGAGCTCGAATATTTTCTGCGGATAGTCCCTGTGCTTGTTTGACGTTAGAACTTTTAGTAGGTTAGGCAGCAACCATGTCCTGCATATGTTGTATTCGTTGGAAATAGGATTCATTATTTCTACGGCCTCGCCCTCCGCGTTCATCTTAGAAAAATTGTTTTCCTTGTTTGTCAGAACGAAGTTTAACACCTCTTGGAAACCTAGACCTGTCACTATCTCTCTTGTTTTCCTGTATAATTTTTCAATTTCAGCTTCCTCACCGATTGTTGCTATTCTAGGCAGAACTGGTTCGATGTTATTATAACCGTAACCAATAGCAGCGTCTTCTATTATATCGACCGAATGAAGAATGTCAGAACGATATGCTGGTACACCTATTATTACTTTTCCGCCTTTCATTTTTTTGACAGCATACCTCATCTTCTCCAGTATCTCTACTATCTGGCTCTCATTCAGGCCTATGCCTAGTAGTTTGTCTACGTTGTCCATGTTTATTGTGAACTCTGTAGGCTCTAACTGCGGTGTCAGCTTGCCGCTCACCTTTACGCTAAATATCTTTCCGCATCTCTCAACGATGTTACAAACTAAGATGTTCAACGCCTGGTTCACAGCCTTTTCGTCTGTTCCTGTCACGTCTATGAAAAGATTCTTTGTATTTTCCGTGACCTTTGTCCTTTCGGAGTTTATGATTGGTGGAAAGCTTATGACACCTTCTTTGTCATAGAGCATCGGATAGACTTCCTTGACAAGATTTGCATAATCAATTCCCTTTGGATGTTTTTCCAGTATTTCCTTTACGTTCATCTCTTGATTCATGTTCAAGGGAACGAATTTTTCGTCACGAACGTCAGTGTAGACAAGTGGTGAGACTATTTTATCAAAATCATGAACTCCTATTGCAACCTTTTTCCTGTTCCTACCTATTGTCGCGTGCAATTTTTCCTGGACCTGCATCAAGCTTTTGACCAGGTAGTCTGACAGAACAACATCCTTCACTATACCGCAGGCTATGTAAGGCCTGACTTCAGTTTTCTCTTTTTTTAATGTTACACCGGATTCTGAGACATCATATTTTTTGATTCCGGTTTCAATTCCTAGGAAACCTTTCATCTCTCTTGCTATTCCTTCCACAGAGAACATGTCTGGCCTGTCAGGGTTGAGTTCGCACTCTATTTTATCGCCATCGAATTTTGTTTCAAACTTTAACAGGAATAAGGTCTCTTCTATTTCCTCGTCTTTCAATTCCTTCCCTAGCAAATTCAACAAATCATTCTTGCTTATTTCTATTACAACCATTCAATCACTTAACAATTCTTTATTAATTTTTTCAAACCTTTTTTTGATTCATTAAACATGTTTTCAATATACGTTACACCTTGAGGGCCTATCTTTTTTGCAGTTTTTGTATAAAAAGGCAATCTTCCTACTCTTTTTTTCCATACTTTGATAAGTTTCAGTATTGCCTTAACCGCTATTTCATATCTTCCTTCCTTCTCGAATCCATATATCCATCTGTGTATGCCTATAGAGCCTACTGCGTCGAGCTTATCCGCATCGAATAGAATCTTTTCTTCAATTGTCTTTGGATTTACATGGTATTCTATGCTATGTGCTAGAGTTGCTTGTGAAATCTTCTTAATTTCATCTTCGCTATAACCATATTTCTTGAGAAACTTGGAACAGATATTATAACTTGCTTCAGCATGAGAGATTTTTCCTCCTTTTTCTTTTCCGATATCATGGAGTATTGCGGTGGGTAATAATATAGACAAGTTTACCTTTTCTTTTTTTGACAAGAATATGCACCACCATATGACTCTTACAACATGATCAATGCGATGGCCATAATCGTAATTATGACTTTCATAATATTTTTTAACTTCTTCAAAAAGTTCCTTTTGCCTAGGTTCTGTAAAGACTCTCATAATATCACAAACCTGTTGGCGAATCTATGAAAACAGTCTTCAAACCAAATTTCTTTTTCAGTAACGGACCCAAAGCCTTAATGCCTAGAGTTTCTGTCTTGTAGTGTCCTGCGAATATGACATTCATTTTTCCCTCTTCCGCGTCATCGTAATAAACATGGGAGGTCTCTCCTGTGATGAACAGGTCCACCTTCTTTTTTATTGCCTCGAGAACATCCGGAGCTCCGTAACCCGAGACAACAGCTATTTTTTTTATTTTACTCTTGCCAAACTTTAAAACCTTGCACTTTGCATCTAATTTCTTATTTAATTCTTTGACTATCGAGTCAAGGTTCCTTGCATCTTCCAAATAACCCAAGTAACCCACTTCGCCGAATAATTCTTTAGGTTTTGCGTTTAACAGTTTAAAGATTTCAGCATTGTTTCCGTACTTGATGTGCTTATCCAGAGGCAGATGAGAAGCGTAGACTGATATTTTATTTTTCTTAAGGAATCTTACCCTGTCTTTGGTTACGTTGGAAACATCTCTCAGGTTCTTCCAGAACAAACCGTGGTGAGCAATTACTAGACCGCACTTTAATTTCTTGGCTTTTTTAAAAACGTCCATGCACGCGTCAGTGGCCAGACCAACCTTGTTTATGTTTTCAGATGCCCTGACCTGCAAACCATTCTTGGATTTGTCCTTTATGCTTTTGACTTTCAATTCCTTGTTCAAAAATTTGACAATCGAATTCAGCTTTGTCATTTATTTCACTTTCAATTTTTCTTTAGCTAAAATCAAGGCAAGAATTGTGTAGCCAGTAGTTTTTTCTTTGCCACTTAAAAACATTTCATATGCTTTTTTGAAAGGCATCTTAACAACTTCAATTATTTCTTCAGGGTCCGTCTCTTTTGGTGACTTGAAAAGACCTGTTGCAAGATAAATATGAACTATGTTTCTTATTCTTACTGAATTTAAAACAGTTGCAAGCTTTACAAATTTCTTAGCATCAAAACCTATTTCTTCTCTAAGTTCGTTTCTTGCTTGTTTAATATTATCTTTCTCTTTTGCATTTTTCTTAACTCCGCCTGAAGGTATAATCATTATTTTCTTTTTCCAACTATTTCTCCATTCCTTTGAGAAATATACATTGTTTCTATCGTCTACAGCTACAATTGCAACTGCATCTTGAGTCCAGTCTATAGCATCCCAATAAGCAATTCTTCCATTTGGAAACTTTACCTTGTCCGAAAAGACATCGAAAAATTTACCCCTAAATACAGTCTTTCTTGAAATTAATTTTGGAGTTTTCATTTATTTCACCAAACCATCACAGCATCACAATTTTTTTATTCCTCAACCACTCCAAATCCTCTGAATAGAGCATTCTGACATCATTTACGCCCAAGGCAACCATGGCTAATCTGCTAATACCAAGACCCCAGGCCAGCACTTGGCATTTCTCTATGCCCAGCGGTCTTAACAACTCAGGTCTGAACATACCTCCAGGCATTGCCTCTATCCATCCTAGAACAGGATGCTTGACAAAGCATTGAACAGAAGGTTCGGTGAACGGGAAGTAGGCAGGTTGAAACTTGATTTCCTTTATTCCCATTGCTTCTGCTATCTCCTTGAAGAAACCGAAAAGATGCCTGAGAGTGAGGTTCTCTCCAACAACTATGCCTTCGCACTGATAGAATTCCATCAAGTGCTGCGCATCTATGACATCAGGTCTGAAGTTTCTGTCTATTGTAAAATATTTTCCAGGCTTGTCACCGAACTTGAACAATGTCCTTGCCGAAACAGCTGTTGTGTGCGACCTCATTATCAGTCTTGAAGCGTTTTCCTTGCTCCATATTCCGCCCCAGCCACTGCTTTCGGTCACCCAACCACCTTCGTGGGTTGCCTTGACTTTTGCAACCAAGTTTTCATCAGGCAAGTTTCCTGTAGTTGGCTTTTTCAAGTAAAATAAGTCGTGTATGTCTTTGGAAGGATGATCCTGTGGCGTGAACAACGCATCGCAGTTCCAAAATGAGGTCTCTACCAAAGGACCTTTCATCTCTTGGAATCCCAATCCGATTAATTTCTCTCTCACATCCTCTACGAATTGAATGAAAGGTTGCTTTTTCCCAGCGTAGATTCTTGGTGCAGGTGCGTTTACGTCATACTTTCTAAAGGTTCTATTCTTCCATTCTCCAGACATTATCATGTCAGGAGTTAGCTGAGCTATCTCTCCTGTTTTATCAGTCTTGATTTCTGCTTCGACTTTCTTCCTGCGAAACAACCTTTCACAAAAAGATGGTTTCTTTTCTTGTTGAACCTCTTTTGCTTCCTTAACCAAGCTCCTGCCGAGCAGAATTTTTATCATCTCAGGTTCTGTATCACCTTTTTTATCTATCTCTTCCATTGATCTTTCCAAGGCAGTCTTCTCTGCTTTCCTACCGTTATCCGTTACTTTGACAATGCTATTCTCTATTGTTATCCATCCGTTTTTTCTTGCCCAGCCTATTGCTATCTGCGAATTAGGAAGTTTGATAATCTCTTCCAACGACTTTTCATTTCCTATGAATCTCAACAGCTGTTTTTCTGGCAAACCGTTCTTAAGATATTCTTTTCCTTCCTCAGTTAGTACGTACATATCAGCACTTGTAGACAAATTTATCTATCAAATCCTTTGCTTTCTCCCTTTTCTTTTGGTGTTCCTTTAAGAAACCGTTAATCTTTTCAATAAGAATTGCTTTAAGCTCTCCGGTTAGCAACTTACCAGACTTGTAATCTTCTCTGGTCTTCTTTAGTTTGGCATCGTCCTCTTCAAAATATGTTAGCCACTGATAAGAAACATCAACGTCAGGATTCCCGCCCTTCTTCCTTTGCTCTTCGACTGTCGCTTGTCCGCCAGAAAAAGCATATTTGTTTATTTTTGTTCTTACAATTTCCGGAGAGTCTGTGGTAAAAATCGCTGTCTGCTCTTCTGATGCTGACATCTTTCCCTGTTCCATCATTCCTTTGAGTCCAGGTAAGAATGAGCAATGAATAACAGCTGGTTTGTAATAGCCTAGTTTTGGCAAGACGTCTCTTGCTATTCTGAAATGGGCGTCTTGATCTATTGCAAAAGGAATTAGGCATGGAACATTTTTTCCTTTTATTACTGAAGGCAAGAATGCGGGTACTGACTGCATTGCTGTATAAAATATAGAACCTATATTAGTTTCATTTGTAAAGCCAAAGACAGCCTTTGCAGTAGAGAATGTTATTTTCTTAGCCACTTTGCATGCTTGTTTGTACATTAAATTTGCGTGGACAGTATCAATTATGAAATGAGTTTTCTTAGGATCGAAACCAAGGGCTATGACATCCAGCATGTTTTCCTTTGTAAATTTCTCTGTATCATCCAGCATCATGTCCTCTTTAAAGAAGAACTTCTCCTCGTCTGGAAACTGGAACCATAGTTCCGCGTCAAACTTGTCTTGCAGCCATTTTGTAAATAACCAAGGCACAAGATGGCCCATGTGAATAGGACCTGATGGAGCTCTACCAGTGTACAAGAAGAATTTATTTCCCTTCTCATATTGGTCCAGTATCCAGTCCATATCTCTGTGAGAGAAAAATATTTTTCTTCTAAGCATGTAGTGCAATTCTTTTGTGTGTTTTTTGATTCTGTTCAAGAGCTCTTCTGTAACTGGTTTTGTCCCAAACTCTTTTATCAGCTTATCATAATCTATATTGTCACGGACTTCCCATGGAGTTACAACCATTTTTTCGTCTGCCATCTACTCACCTTTTAATAGATAACTTTTTTTAGACTTATTAATATTGCTAGAAGCAGAAAAAACTGCTAAATAAATTGGAACAGGTTCCATCCCATCTAATCGCCTAAATATTGTTGATATTAAAATAATATAAATTTAACTTAGTCAAATTCTCTAATCAGATTATCTGCATATTTTTTATAGTCTTCTGGCATTTCCAATTTGATCTCTGCGCAATCCATAAGAACCAATATTATTTCCGCAAGAAAATATTTAAAACTTAGACAAAGCTTCCAATGTCCTTGTTCGTGTCAAGTTTCTTCAAGGCTTCTTCCACATCTTTGGTCTCTACTTTCTCAGAGCCTCTCTTCTCAGCATTCTCTCCTGAAATTTTCATTAAGAACAAGCCACTTCTCAAGTCTTTTGATTTGAAGGTTCTCTTTATTATTATCTCAAAGGCATCATAGTCCCAGCAATCAGGCATGAAAGCATACTTTCTTCTTTCATTCAGAATGCCTCTTGTTTCTTCAAAACTATAGGGTTTGAATTCTAAGCTGTCCATCACTAATCTCGACATCAATCTCCTGTCCATCTTGGCTATCCACTCGCTCACATTGGTTACGAGCATTATTGCCTTGTGCGGTACATCTTCCAAGATTCTGTAGAGGAAATCAAAATCCTTTACCTTGTCAATCTCGTCGAATGCGAAAACCACGCCGTCATACTTGTTCAACCTAAGTATCACCCTGTCAAATAGCTCGTCTGAAGATATTTTCTCTAATAGTTTTATGTCCAGCAGTTCAGCCATCTCGTTTATTATTTTTGGGGTGGTGTCCCTCTTCCAACAGTTTATGTAGATGGGCATTATGTTTTCCGTCTCCTCTATCAGTTTCCTAAGAATGAATCTCACGCAAGACGTCTTCCCTATTCCCGCAGCTCCTGTTATCAATAGATTTGTTCCGTTCCTTCCGTTGAACAAGGGCTTTATGCACTCTGCTATATACTTGTGCTGCTCTTCCCTGTATGGCAAAAGCCTAGGCAGGTAGGTCTGCTCCAGGGATTCGACGTTTATAAAAACAGAGCCGTTCATATTAAATATTTTAAACAGATTTTATTTATACTTGAAATATGATAATTGATAGGTTTAAATGCTTTTACTATTAAGTAATAACTATGACTGATATTGATGAAGCAAATCAGATATTGGACAAGGTTCAATTGCCTACAGGAGAAGAGAGTTGGCTTGTTTTAAAGTATAAGGACGGAAGTAATGTTACAAAAACAAGTCATACACAACAAGTATACATGGGGCAGGAATTATCAAAGCAAGTGTTTGGAAATACAGGAAAAAGATTTGCTGTCATGCCTATTCAAGATTCTTATGACTTGATGCATTCTGATGAGAAATATAAGAAGTATGCGATTGAAGGATTTTCCCACAACAGAGAACTTTTCTTGGAGTCAGGATTATTGATTCCGGATCCACAAGTAAGAGATGTCGGTGGAGAACTAAAATATATTTTGGAAGCACAGATGATGGCAAGTGAAGGCAGGTTAAAATCTGACAAAGTTGTTGAAGTGAAAATCAATAAAAGTGATGTTATTGATACATTGGTCAGAGCAGGAGCTATGAAAGAACCAACTCACAAAGTTTTTAGAACCAAGATGTTTTTTAATAATGATGGTTTGGCTTCTCTCGGGTCCGGTTGGGACCGTCGTCGAGAGTGCTTCTTTGCGAGTACGTACGGGCCTTCACACGGGTATGACTATGACTTCGCCGCTTTTGAGAGATTACCTTCACCTCAGGAAAAGATTGATTTGGAAATTGCTGAATTAGATAGAAAAGTTGATTCTGATATGGCTAGATTAAAAGAACTTAGTGGCAAATATGCAGAATTAAAAAAGCAATTAAAGATTCAAGCATAAATAGATTTCTTTTCTAAAAATAGTCTATGCCTAGCTTCTGCTCTTTTTTTGTCATGAAAGAAACACATATAAATTTAGGAAATATATTATGGAAAGTTGGTTATTATGGAAAAGGAGAAAACTAAAAGCTTCATTAATCTAGCCAAGAGAAGAGGATTTTTCTGGCAATCATCTGAAATCTATGGCGGTATGAGCGGTATATTTGACTATGGCCCTTTGGGTATGTTGCTAAAGAGGAAGTTAATTAACAAATGGAGAAACTTTTTCGTAGAGGACAACATCTACGAGGTTGAGACTAGCATAATACAGCCTGAGAAAGTTTTTGAGGCGTCAGGGCATCTGAGCAGCTTCATAGATCCTGTTACGCAGTGTAAGAAATGCAAAAGCATTTTTAGAGCTGACAATCTCATAGAAGAAACAACAAAAGAATTTGTCGAGGGCAAGAAACCTGAAGAATTAACAAAGATAATCAGGGAGAAGAACATCAAATGCACCAAATGCAAAGGAGAACTATCGGACGTAAAAATATTCAATCTAATGCTTAAGACTTTTCTTTCGCCGACTGAGAATGAGTTGGCATACCTGAGGCCTGAGACAGCTCAAGGCATTTTTGTTAACTTCAAGAACATACTGGTTGCGACAAGAACAAAGCTACCTTTCGGTGTTGCCCAGATAGGAACTTCTTTTAGGAATGAGATATCGCCAAGGCAGTGGATAATAAGATTGAGGGCTTTCAATCAGATGGAAATAGAGTGGTTCTTTGACCCTAAAGAGGTTAACCATCCGAAGTTTGACGATATAGCTGATGTTAAAATAAGAATTCTAACTAGAGAGGCTCAGAAAGAGAATGGTAAAGATATAACTATAACAGCGAAGGAGGCAGTTGACAAGGGAATAATTCCTAACCGGCACCAAGCCTATTATTTGGCAAAGGAAACCCAATTCTATCAATACCTAGGATTGCCCTTCGAGATGTTTAGGTTCAGGCACATGCTTCCCGAGGAGACGCCGCATTATTCGAAGGGAAACTTTGATTTGGAAATAAACTTTGATTTTGGCTGGAAAGAGGTTGTTGGTAACGCCTATAGGACGGATCACGATTTGAAGAATCACATGGAAAAGTCTGGCGTAGATTTGTCGATCGCGTTGGACGACGGAACCAAGGTTATACCGCATGTTGTCGAGCCTTCCTTTGGCATTGAGAGAACCATATACGGCATTCTGTTGAACTGCTACAGGGATGACAAGGAAAGAGGATGGGAACGGTTTGCATTTCCACCTGAATTAGCTCCGTACACAGCTGGCGTTTTCCCACTGGTGAACAAGGATGGCTTGCAGGAGAAGGCAGAAGAAGTTTTCAATATGCTCAAGAAATGTTTTGATGTTTTTTACGATGACAGAGGCTCAATCGGGAAACGCTATGCGAGAAGTGATGAAGTAGGAACACCTTTTTGCATCACTATTGATTATGAAACAAAGGAGAATGACACAGTCACGATAAGATACAGGGACACTACAAAGCAGGACAGGGTAAAGACAGAAGACCTGGTAAAGATTATTAGCCAGAAAATACATTCATAGAAAGGCTTATCTTTTTTATTTCTTTAATAGAATAGAGGTTTGTAAATGAAAAGACCAGGAATTGCTGTCATAAACTATGGCGGGCAATACGCACCACAGATAGGAAAATTTATTAGACAGTTAGGTGTTTGGTCCGAACTTTTAATGCCGAATGCTTCTAAAAATCAGTTTGAGAATGCCCTGGGAATAATTCATTCTGGAAGTAGATGCAGTGTTTATGATAAGAATGCGCCTCTACCTGATGGCGAGATTTTAGAACTGTCCATACCTCAATTCGGATTTTGCTACGGCCAGCAGGCAATGCAATTTGTCCTTGGAGGGGAGGTTGTAAAGGGCGGCTCTGGCGAGTATGGAATCAGCATACTCCACATTCTAGACAATCTAGACATATTCAAAGGCCTAAGCAATCAGGAGCAAGTCCTGATGAGTCATAGAGATGTTGTTATTAAACCTGCACAAGGTCATGAAAGGATAGGATTTACAGACACTTCTCCTAATGCAGCATTAAGAGATAAAAAAAGAAAATTGTTCGGTGTTCAATTTCATCCTGAAGTGTATCAAACTCCAAAAGGTAGAGATATTATAAGCAATTTCTTAGATATATGCGGATGCAAAAGAGACTGGAATTCAGGAGATTTGGTTGAAGAGAAAATGAGAATGATAAAGAAAGAGGCTGGAGACGTACCTGTGATAGTTTTGGTGAGTGGCGGTAAAGATTCTACCACTGTTGCTTTATTAGCTAGAAGAATTTTAGATACTGAAAAGGTTTTCTACCTGCATGTTGACACTGGTCTGGAAAGAAAGAATGAGGTTGAGAATGCAAAAGATATGCTGAACAGAGCCGGCATAACAAAAAACTTGTACATAGTTGATGCAAGCAAGAGGTTGTTTGAGAAACTGCATGATGTTTCCGAACCCAACAAGAAAAGAGTTATTATAGGAGATACGATTTTTGATGTGGCTGATGAGCTGGCAGCAAAATTAGATCTACCCAGAAACTATAAGCTTATTCAGGGCTCATTGCTTACTGACATTGTAGAATCATCTGCTGTGACTGGGACAGAAGATCAGATAAAGATACATCATAATGTCACTCAGCTATCAAGAGAATTAAGGAAGCAGGGCAGAATGATCGAACCTCTCAGCGATTTCTATAAAGATGACACTATCAAACTCGCTCCTATTGTTGGAACACCCAAGAAAGTAACAGATGACGAGCCTATGCCAGGACCTGGATTCGGTATCAGAATAAAATGCATACCAAAAGACTTCAAGTATGGTACTGAAAAATTCAAAGCAATAGACAAACATGCTAACAGCATAGCAAGTGATTATAAACTAAGAGTCTATAGCAGACCGTATATCACAGTCGGAGTTCAGGGTGACACTAGAACCGAAGTCCATCCAGCAATTGTTGAAGGCGCTATAGATGAGAAAATGTTCAAAGAGTTTTCAAAGAAACTTACAGACTCTGTAAGGGATATCAGCAGGGTTTGGTTCATGCTAAAACCTAATAGGATAAATAATATAGAAATTCTGCGCGGTAGATATGTCACAAAGGATAGGGCTGATAGATTAAGGGATCTTGAGCATGCTATAAAAAATGCCTTGAAGGCACGTTTGTCCAAAGTTAGCAAAATAACTCAGTTTCCAGTATTCCTAATCCCTGAGAGTATAAATGGTAGCGATGAAATGATTGTTCTAAGACCTTTCTTCTCTTTAGACTATATGACAGGAGAGTCTGTTTGGCTACCAAAAATCGTGACAGATGACATATTAAGTGCTATAGACAGAGCAAATGTTAAAATGGGTTATGATGAGATTGCTGTTGCTATAGAAGGTGAAGGCAAACCTCCTGGAACAACCGAGTTAGAATAGTTTATTAACATATCAATTACGTTATGTTATTTTCATCTATGTACCTGAAACCGGTATTTTTCCACTGGTTATATTTACATAACCATATGAAACAGGCAAAGTTGGGATTTGCGATTTTGATATAAGCATTTAAAGATTGTCTTTCTATTCTAGATTAGTGATGAAATGAGCATTGTGGATGCTACTCGTTTAGAATATGAAGATAAAATTGGCAATTTCAATGTGCATTTGAAGACTGGTACTCAAGGTGTTAAAATAGTCTTGGATTATACGAGCCAGATAGCTTCAGCCGGATACAGCCCAAAGGAAAATCCCAAGATAACAAGCGTCGAGTATGAGACTAGCTTTTTTGATATTCAAACTTCACCATCCAAAGAAATAGCATCTCTTGCGGTCAAGAAATGTATCGGAAAAATGAAGGATGATAAGTTAGAAATAGAAGACAGCTTATACACTTTGGAAAATGCTTTTGATTCTAGAGAAACATATAAAAAATTGACAGAATGTGTATCAAATTTTATTGAAAGAGCACTTGAAGAACATGAAAAAGCAGTAAAAGACGAAAGAGAATCGGTGAAACACTCTAAATTGGCAAAAGACCAATTTTTATAATTAAATTCGTTCTATGTTGGATTATTATATTAGACATTATACGATTTTTTCTAGGTTGCTGGGAGTTTCACTAGGTTATTTTCATATAACACTATTAACATATATATTAAATTTTTATATTAGTTTCTAAAATTAATAAATATGGCCAAAAGAGTTAAGTTTAGAGCAAAAGGTAAAAGGGTATGCTTTTATAGCACAAGGAAAAAGAAGTAACTTTACATGTTAGCTTAAAATTATATTTCTTCAGTGTTAGGATTCTATTTTATTCCTAACCTGATTGGTTCGCAATTCGGACAGTACAATCTATAACCTAACCTGCCAGTCGCTAATATTCTTACTCTTTCCTTTCTCATCTTTCTTCCACACCTTGGACACATTTTATATCCCATATTTTCACCTCTAGATTCCAAAATCAAATTTTGGTTGTTTAAACTTTGGTGGTTCAAATATCGGAAACATAGCTAGTTTTCTTCTTCTATGTTTCTTTTTCTTAATCTTCCTTTTTATTTTCTTATATCCAACTTTTTTCTTTATAGTTTTACGTCCTATGACCATTCCTGTAAATCTATCTTTTACTATTCTTGTTCCAAATTTAGTATGTTTTCCATGACAATTACGACATACTAACCAACAGTTATTTTGGCTAATATTAGAAGGGTTATTATCTTTGTGGTCAAATTCATAACTTCTATCTCCCCAAATCAATTTCCTTCTACATTTAGGACTTCTACAATAAGAAGTTTTAATAAATGGACCATAAGGGTCTCTACCAGCTGCTCTATTCCATTCCTTTTTTTTAGTTGAAATTTTGAAAGGTTTTCTTTTTTTGCTTTTAGATGATTCAAGTATCCCTGGGTATTTTAGATTATATTTTGGATAACTAAATTGACCTTTCATACTAATCATATGTAAAAATCAGAATTTAAATTAAATATATATGGTTCATGGTGTAAATTTCATATAACCAGATATTAGAGTATAGGGAAATATTTTTTGATTTCCCAAGGTGTTACCTGCAATCTATAGGAGTTCCACTGGTTTTTCTGCGCTTCGATAAGTTTGTTGAAGATGTAACTTCCGAGTGCTTCTTTTATCAAGTTGTCCTTGCTCAGTTCCTCTGTTGCTTCATCAAGCGAGGCTGGAAGCGTCTTTATATAAAATTCTTCTAACTTCTTGTCATCAAAGTGGTAAACGTTCTCTTCAACAGGCCTCGGCGGAATTAATTTATTTTTAACGCCGTCAAGCCCTGTCTGTAGCATGGCAGCGAACGCAAGGTAAGGATTGCAAGATGAATCAGGGCATCTGAGTTCTATTCTGCATGCCTGCTCTTTGCCGCTAACAAACTTCGGTATCCTCATCAGTGCTGACCTGTTGATCCTTGCCCAACAGATATAGACAGGAGCCTCATAACCGGGAACAAGCCTCTTATAAGAATTAACAGTGGGTGCTATGACTCCGGACAGTGCCCTTGCATGATTTAACTGACCTGCTATAAAACCGTAAGCGACTTTTGACAGTTGATACTCATCGTTAGGATTATAGAATGCATTCTTGTTGTTGACCCATAAACTCTGATGAGTGTGCATCCCTGATCCGTTTATTCCAAAGACCGGTTTAGGCATGAACGAAGCGAACAGGCCATATTTCTTTGCAATCACCTTGACAGTATTTTTATACATCAAGACATTGTCTGCCATAGTTACAGGATCGCTAAATTTAAAGCCTATTTCATGTTGGCCTGGAGCAGCTTCATGATGTCCTCTTTCTACTCCCAAACCTATTGCGTCTAGGTTTTCTATGACCTCTCTTTTTACGTCTACAGCAAGGTCCAAAGGATTCAGGTCCCAGTAACCAGCTTGGTCATGAAGTTCTTGGGTCGGAGCAGGACCATCGTTTATCTTGAATAGGAAAAATTCTAGTTCCGGACCAACTTTGAATTCAAAGCCCATCTCCTTTGCTTTGTTTACAACGCGTTTCAGATTGCTTCTAGGGTCTCCCTCGAACGGTTTTTCATCAACCGTGTAGACGTCACATACTATTCTAGCTATCTTCTTGTCTGACCATGGAATTTTCGTGAATGTTTTTAAATCAGGCTTAAGTAGCATGTCACTTTCATGTATCCTTACAAAGCCTTCAACAGAGGATCCGTCAAACCATAAGCCATCCGTTAATATATCTTCCAATTTCTTTGCTGTCACTTCGCAATTTTTCGCGTTACCGAGTATGTCTACGAACTGTAATGAGATAAATTTTATGTCGTCTGATTTTGCGGTCTTGATTATGTTATTTTTTAATTCCTCTTCGTTAAATTCCGTAGAAATCATATAATTAATAGCTCATTCAGATATTTATCTTTTTCTATAAATTAAAATTCAAGCCCACAATCCCTACAAACCATTCTAACTTTAGTACATTTTATAGAAGGCTCATTTTCATAATGAATGTTTTTCGATTTGCACCGTGCACATTCGGTTGCCATAAATAAAGATTCGATAGCAACTTATTTAAATTTAGCCAATAACTATTAACCTTTTATAGTGAGTTAATGTCAGAAATAATTATTGAGGCCAAGAATCTTACTAAGGAATTTAAAAATCTGAAAAGAAAGTCCTTTTTCAGAGACATCTTCAGCAGGGATTATAAAAAAATAAAGGCCCTTGACAGGATCAATCTGAAGATTGAAAGAGGGGAATTTGTTGGCATCATAGGTCCGAACGGTGCAGGCAAATCCACACTGATAAAAATTCTTACAGGAATACTGACTCCAAGTTCAGGAAGCGCAAAGGTCTTGGGAATCACACCTTACGAGAAGAGGAAGGAGAATGCAAAGAATATTGGGGTCGTCTTTGGCCAAAGATCTCAGCTCTGGTGGGACTTGCCAGTGAAGGATACCTTCGAACTTTTGAAACATATTTACAAGATTCCTAAGGATAGATACGATGAAAACCTGAAAAAATTTTCTGATGTTTTGGGCATAGACAAGTATTTAGATGTTCCTGTAAGAAAAATTTCTTTGGGAGAAAGGATGCGCTGCGACTTGGCAGCTTCGTTAATGCACAATCCGGAGATTGTTTTCTTGGACGAACCAACTATTGGTTTGGATGTTGAGGCAAAGTTCAGAATGAGGGAATTCTTGAAAGATATCAATGGTAAAGGTAGGACCATAATACTCACGACTCATGACATGGGGGACATAGAGGAGCTTTGTTCGAGGATTGTGATAATAGACAACGGCAAAAAAATCTATGACGGCTTGTTCCGCGACATCAAAAAAAGATTCGGGACAGAAAGGGTTCTTATCGTGGATTTTCAGAACAAAGTAGAAAAAAACAAGTTGAAGTGGAAGGGAGTCAGGTTTTTGGACTCTGAAGAAAATAAAGTCTTCTTGGGAATAGACACCAAAAAAACAACTGTTTCTGATATAATAAAAAAGATACTTGAAAAATGGCCAATATATGATGTTTCTATAGAAGAGCCTAAGATAGAGGAGATAATAAGAAAGATATATCGTGAAGGCTTATGATATATGTAAACATAACCATATCGTCTGTTAAGCAGGCTTTAGCTTATAGAATAGAGTTCTTTACAAGAATGGCGGGCTCTCTTATAGAGTTATTAGTTTTATGGTTTGTTTGGGTATCAGTTTTCGCTGCCTCTGGTTTGGATGTCATTGGAGGTTTTAACTTTTCTACTATGCTGACATATTTGGCAGTAGCATCCATGATAAGGCCCTTGATAGGTTCGATAATGGATTTCTCTATAGAGGAGGACGTCAGGTCAGGAAGAATAAGCACTATTCTTACAAAGCCAGTGAGCTATCCACTTTACAAAATTTTTATGGGTTTTAGCACATTTATACTGAGCCTTTTTGTTAATACATTGCCTATATTCCTGATTTCATTTTTTATTCTTAGGATATCACTGCCAGTTGACCTTCTGTCCTTTTCTGTGAGCGTTGTTCTAGGATTCTTCGTAAGCTACTTGATGATATTCCTGACAGGGATGTGGGCTTTCTGGTCAGAAGGTAATATATGGGGAATAAAACTCTCGAAAGATACGATATCAGACATAATGTCAGGATCTATTGTCCCGCTATATTTGTTTCCCGATTGGATTGCTAACATCGCCAAGATGTTGCCTTTCCAGACGATATTCAACATACCCATCTCAATATACTTGGGAAAGATAACAGGCATTGAAATCTTCTATTCCTTTCTGCAACAGATATTTTGGATAGCTGCGCTCGGTTCGGTGTGTTATGTTGTTTGGAAGCAGGCAGAAAAAAAGGTAATTGCTCACGGTGGCTGAATGATTGGTATAATAAAACAACTTTTTAAAATGAACATAAAGACGTGGTCTGAATACCGCATGGATTTTTTTATAGGTATTACAGCGGTGTTGGTATCGAACCTTACTTCTATAGTCTTATTTTGGATAATATTCAGTCATGTTACAACAATTAACAATTGGACTCTTGATCAAATGTTTTTTCTGTTGGGATTATACTTCACATCGCTTGGTTTATGGCACGTTTTTCTGCAGGGACCCATGCCGCACAGAATAGAAAGATATATTGTTAATGGAGAGCTTGATGGCTTGCTTCTAAGGCCAGTCAACACTCTATCTCTCCTGATACTCAGCAAAATTGATGATGATGGAATAGGAGATCTTATAGCAGGACTACTATTGTTGCTTTATGCCTCGAACGCGCTTTCAATAGTATGGTCCGTTCAAAACATAGTTTTAATCATTTCAACTGTTCTTGGCTCAGTCCTGATAATTTTTTCCTTGATGCTACTCTTGACAAGCGCCGGTTTTTGGGTTATCAAATCCTCGATACTAACAAACCTTTTATATCCCATCATGAGGTTCATAGAGTTCCCTCTGGAAATTTACAACCCCTTCATAATTTTTATTCTTACATTCGTCTTGCCTCTAGGTTTCATCAACTATTACCCAGCACAGCTATTTTTGAGTAAGGGCAGTATTACGTTTGCTTCATATCTAACTCTATTTGTTGGTATCGTATTTTTTTCTATCGCCTATAAATTATGGAAATTCGGCTTAAAGAACTACTCTTCAACAGGTAGCTAAATGAAATACAACTGGTTCGCAATAAAACTAGTAGCGGTTTGCGTAGTCGTTTGGATATTACAACAAATAATACCTTCTTTGACAGACGATTTTGCTTTGATAAGTTCTGAAATCCTATCAAAACCTTGGACACTGGTAACTTACATATTCCTTCACGCTGGCTTTGATCATCTGTTTTACAATATGTTCGCCCTAGTCATTTTCGGGGCAGTGTTGGAAAAAATAATTGGCGGAAAGAAATTTCTGATCACTTTTTTCGTTTCAGGAATAGCAGCGGGCATAGGTAGCGTTATTTTTTATTCATCATCCATAGGAGCTTCAGGAGCAATTTACGGAGTTATGGGAACTTTGGTTGTCTTAAGACCCAAAGCGCCTGTCTTTGCAGGCTTCATGGTTCCTGTACCGATGATAGTTGCTGTAGTTCTATGGACAGCGGGTGATTTGGTAGGACTTTTTGCTTCTTCAGAGAACATCGCTTATGCAGCTCACTTGTTTGGCCTAGCTTTTGGTTTGATTTGCGGTCTATATCTTAAGAAGGATTATGGCGAATTCCCTCGTGCTAAAAGAAAATCGGACATAAGCGAAGGGGAATTCGAAAAATGGGAAGATAGATACGTGAGATAGCAAAGAAATTTTATCTGACTCTTATCTTTAGTTTCCTTCTGCAGACCTTGCATAGTTTTAGATTGACACCTTTCCATCTGACATTAGTCAGTCTTCCAACCTTTTTGACACTCTGTTTGCAGTGGTCGCATATTGTCTGAATTTTAAACACCAAACATTATTTACTCGCTCAGTTTTTTAAACCTTAACATTCCCTTTATTTTGTCCTCATTCAAACCTTTTTGCTTGAATATAATGTGTTGCAGCCTCTTTAATGCGTCATCAGAGGCGGTTCTCAGGTCCCATGCATAGGATTTGCTCACGAATATGCCCTTGTCTGTTAGCAGCCTGGTCCTTATCGAATATTTTATCTTTCCTGTCTTGTCATACCTTTTAACATGCAAGAAGAATGACTGCGGTTTATAGATTTTAGCAACTTTTTGCAGCGTGTCTCTTATCATTCTGTCAACAGTTGAAACAATGAATTCGTCTTCGTCAACCAGACCGACTATCTGATAATAGACGCCTTTCTGTTCCAGGCTAGAGACATAGATTTCTAACAGGTCCTTCTCGGTTATCATGCCGACAGGAAATTGATTTTCTACTATTATCACTCCGTCGCTTCTGTATTTGTCCATTAGATTTACTATCTCGTTCAGGGTCGCTTTTCTATCAGCTATCACAGGAGAATCATTCACTATCGTTGAAACAGGTATTTTCATGAAGGTCTCTTTTTCAGCTGCCATTGAGTAGAAGTTTATCCTGTCCACTGGTTTAACTGCCTTTAACAAATCGAAGATAGTCACAATGCCCAACAGTTTCTTGTTCTTGTCTATAACAGGCAATCGCGAGATGTTCTTTTCCCTCATGAGGTATCTCACTCTTCCTATGTCGTCGTCATCAGTTATTATCTCCGGGATGGACATTATGGTCTCTGCTGTTGTCTGCCTGAACTCTTTCATTCCAGAAGCTGCCTTGATTATGTCTGACATAGAGACGATTCCAACAACCTTCCCATTGTCTATTACTGGCAAGGCTCGCAGTCCTGTCTTCAGTATGAGTTTTGCTGCCTCGTTTATCTGACTATCAGAAGAAAGGTGCGGAGGAGGAAAGCTCATTATCGAGCTGACCTTCATCTTTTCAGGATTATGAAATCCTTTCTTAGCTAATTCTTTGGTGTAGATTATGCCCTTTAGTTTTTTGTTGTCACAAACCAGAACTTGCCTTAGGTTGTATTTCTCGAACAAAGAAATTAACTTGGTTATGCTTTCTTCAGGGCCCACAGAAATAAAATTTCTTGTCATTATGTCGCTTACATTCAAAGAACCACCTATAAAATTATACTCTTTGGTTTTATATATAAACATGAAGTAGATAATTAATTTTATGATTCATGACATATGCATAGTTGGTGCTGGTCTTGGAGGTCTTTTTGCAGCAAAAACGCTCTCAGAAAATGGCATACGACCATTAGTGTTAGAAAGAAATAAAAATGTCACAGATGCTGCTTGTGGAGAACTTGTTGGCGGAGACACTCTGAAGATATTAGAGATATCAAAAGACTCAGAAATTGTAAGCAACAAAATACACAGAGGCGAGTTTATAAGTCTGGATAGCGGAAAGAAGATGGAATTTCCAGAAAAATTAATAAGGGAATTTTATCTTCTTGACAGCTCCTTACTGAAGGAACATCTTAAAGAGGTTGCCGAAAGCAACGGAGCAACGTTTAAGTTCAAAAGTAATGTTGTAAATGTTATAAAATCTAAAGGTTCTATTCGAGGAGTGAAAACTGTTAAAAATGATTACAAATCGAACATCACTGTTGGGGCAGATGGTTCAAGATCAATAGTCACTAAAAAAGGCGGATTCGATTTCGATAATCTGAAAGACTTGCCTGCTGTAAGATTCAAACTCAAAAATTGTAAAGGAGTGGACTCGGATTGCATGTGCTTTTATCTGGTTAGAAAGCTCGGTATAGGATATTTGTGGCTATATCCCAGAAGTAGAACGGAAGCCAATCTTGGCATAAGCTCGATCAATTCAAGAAATATGGTTAACATTCTCACAGATTTCATCAAGAACAAACCGGAATTAAGGCATGCCAGGATTGTAAACAGCAGTGGCGACACAGTATCTTATAGTGGATTACTTCCAAAATTTGTTGGTGACGGTGTGTTATTGGTTGGAGAGGCAGCTGGTCAGGTTAGTAATTTGGTAGGTGGTGGCGTAGAAACCACATTGATTGGAGCAAAGATGGCAAGTCAAGTGATAATCAAAGCAGTTGAATCGCACAATTACTCCGAAGAATATCTTAAAGAATACGAAGAAAATTATAGAAACAGCGATACTGGCATAGATGTGCAAAACACCGCCAAATATTTGTCAAAAATTATTGAATTTTCTAAGAAAACGGATTTATTCGTTTATATAGAGGAAATAATTGAAAGTGTTGAACCAAACTTTATAGGTGATATCGTTAGAGGTAAATTTTCAAGGATAATGATTCTTAAAGAATTGTTGAAACACCCTTTGCTTATTAGATTCTTAGAGCAGCTATCTTGAGAAACATACTGAAAGCACGGATTGCGAATAACTTTAAGGACTTAAATAGGTGATAGAATAATAAGTCACATCGTTCTCATTGTCTATGATAGCCCAAAGCATGTTGGCTCTTATGTTATGTGCTAACCTCACAGCTCTAGACAATTCTTGGAACGAGCAATTATAGTCTTCAGGAACAGAAAAAACTATCCATTTGGTGTGTTCGTGCGGTGCCTTGGGACCTTTTTTAATAGGTTTTACTCCTCTCTCATAGACTCTAAAGTCGCAACCGAATTTGAAACCAGTTCTTACTGGCAGTCCTCTTTCCCTGAGGTCCCTATAAACAGCATATCTTATGCTAAATCTCGGGTCTATTTTCAGGCAATACTTGAAAAATTCCTGAAAAGACAACTTCTTCTTGTTCTTTGAGATTTCAATCTTTTGTCTCTCTAATAATAAAGCAGCCTCTATTAAGGATAATTCCAGTCTGTCTTCAAAGAAGTCCCCATACCATCCATTTTCAAAAATTTCATTAGCTTCATTTTTATCCCAGATTATTACCCTTTCTTCTTGTAATTCTGCTTTTACCATAAAAACACTATATATTTACTCTATTTAAAAACTCTTTTATTATTTTATAATTTTCTTCAGCTTCCTCCTTACAAATATCTAATGTTACTAGTTTATGCTTTTCCTCGACCTTTTCTCTAATTCTCTCTACCCAATCTTTTAAACTTCTTCCAGAATCGCTTGCCCTATACAACGATATTAGTAATCCTTCCGGATCTAGAAATCTAAAATTATCTGCATTTTTTACTATTTCACTTTCAATACAAGTATGTTTTACTTCTCCATGATGGGCTTCTATACAATTAATAATTTTATCTCTATCTTCTTTTGACAAATTAAATCTCTTTAAGAATTCTTTAGCTATTTCAGCACCCATTTTTGTATGGTCTTTAATCCTATTTTCTTGAGCGGCTTTGCTTAGTCCAGTATCAATTAAATAACAACTCACTATTACAATTTTTTCATCAGCACCTAATTTTTTTGCTATTTCTTGGCCTTTTTTGACTATAAATTCAGTATGATCAAAATGTGGTACTTTAGCATATTTTTCACTCATTTCTTTGCATATCTTTCTTGATTCCTCAACCATATCCAAAAAATCACCCTAGATTTATTCCTCTTGTCATCAATGTTAATTTACAGTTATCGCAGAAATTCTTCTGTTTTTTGTCAACGTCATAAACGGAAGGCGAAAAATTCATCACGCAACCTATGTGTTGGCAATGGTCTAAGCCGAGGTAATGTCCTATTTCGTGTACGACCTCTTTAACAACCCTCTCTTCCAAGAGGTTTCTATCAGGCTTTTCATCGTAAAACTCGGTCTTCAACCTAGCTAATGAGACAATGGCACAGCTTTTTGCAGGATCCTCCAAGCCGAAGACAAAGTTCAATCCGCTGTAATACAAGTCTGCATCTGTTAGCAGTAAACTAGGAATGCTCCTGTCAATGAATTTTATCTCCGACGATTGCGAGAGCATGTTCATAACAATTTCAGCATTGTATTGTCTTCTCCAATGGTTGAATGATTCCTGCGGCATATCCAATTTAGACATAACCCTGCATTTTATGTTCAGGTCGCCCAGTTCATTGATAACTACGTCTAAAATTTCCTTGGGCAAACTACCTACCGGAACTATCCTAAGAAACATAATTAGATTTAGGTTTTAAAGGTTAAAAAAATAATCATTTTCACTGCTTCCAAAACCTTTAAGTTTTTTTGTTTTCATAGTATATTATGCAGCAAAAATCGGTTTCTGAGAAGTCAGCTGAGGAAGAATCCTTCGTTTCTTTTCCAGACGGTTATGCCATAGGCAAAACCAAGTATGTCATAGTGACAGGAAGCGTTATGTCCGGCGTTGGCAAGGGTACATTCTCTGGTTGCTTAGGTACGCTGTTGGCATGCCATGGCTTTGAGGTCTCGCCTATAAAGTTTGACGGCTATCTTAATTGCGATGCGGGCACCCTGAATCCGTACAGGCACGGAGAAGTGTTTGTTCTGGATGATGGAACAGAATGCGATCTGGATTTGGGTTCTTACGAAAGATATCTTAACAAGAATCTGTGCAAAGACAATTATCTGACAGCTGGTAAAATCTTTAAAATAATAATTGACAAGGAGAGAAGAGGAGGATACTTGGGAAGGGATGTGCAATTCATACCGCACGTGACAGGAGAAATAAAGAACTTTCTAAGAAATCTTGCCATAAAATCTGATGCTGATATTGTTTTGGTAGAAGTAGGCGGGACCGTTGGTGACCTAGAAAATTCATATTTCATAGAAGCCATGAGAGAACTAAGATACGAGGAAGGCAGGGAAAACGTTTGCTTCATCAACGTAACGTACATAATAGAACCGAAGTCTCTCGGTGAGTTCAAGAGCAAACCCGCGCAACTAGGTATAAGAAAGCTTATGGAATTAGGAGTTCAACCAGACATAATAGTCTGCAGATCTGAGAGGCCAATCAATCAAAAAGTCAAGGAAAAGGTCAGCGTTTTTTCTGATGTCTGCATTGATAGGATATATAATCTATGGGATTTTGGAAATGTTTATGAAATACCTCTCGTATTAAGGGAGAATAAGGTTGATGAAGCCATTTTTGACATATTGAAAATAAGACCCAAAGAAAACGGTAATACTGAACTGAATTTCACAAAGCTAGAGGATTTTGTTGATAGGATAAGGAACGCGGAAAAGGAAGTCACAATAGGAATAATAGGAAAATACACTTATGTTCACGATTCTTACTTGAGTATAATCAAGGCTTTGGAACATGCAGGTCCTTATCTAGAAGCTAGGGTCAAGATAAAATGGATAGAGTCCACGGATTTGGATGATAAAAAGATCTCAGTAGAGGATGCGTTAAAGGATGTTGGTGGAATAATAGTTCCCGGTGGTTTTGGTAAAAGGGGAACAGAGGGAAAGATTGCCGCCATAAGATATGCAAGGGAGAATAAAATACCGTTTCTAGGCCTATGCCTTGGGATGCAGTTAGCGGTAGTCGAGTTTGCAAGAAACGTATGCAATTTGAAGGGAGCTAACTCTACTGAATTTGACGCTAATACGCTTTATCCTGTTATAGATTTTATTCCAGAGCAGGTCGACATTGTTAAACAATCTAATTACGGCGGTACAATGAGGTTAGGAACCTATCCCGCTGTTCTGAAAGACGGTACAAAAGTAAAGGAAATGTATAAAGAAAATGAAATATCGGAAAGGCACAGACATAGGTACGAGGTTAATCCTGAATACATTAAAGTGCTGGAGAAGAATGGCTTGATATTTTCTGGAAAGTCCCCTAATGGTGTTTTGATGGAATTCATGGAATTGGGGGATCATCCCTTTTTTGTCGGCACTCAATCGCATCCTTGTCTCAAGTCAAAGCCAATGAAGCCTGCTCCGTTGTTCGTTGGCTTGGTAAAAGCCTCTCTAGAAAAATAGTTTGTGGGATGGGAGGGGTTTGAACCCCCGACACTTACCGGCAGAACACTCTCGTATTTCTGCTCACGGTTGCTGTCGCCCAGGTCTTCAGCTTCGCAGATTTTTATATCTCGTGCGCTCTCCCAGGCTGAGCTACCATCCCATAGCAATAAAGAATTATATTATTCAAACACTTTAAATGTTTCATCTTTCCGAAGAATTAGAACAAGAATGTAAAAGAAGAAAAAAAGAAATTAAAAATATAAAAGACCTTCATCGATTCCTCAGGTCAATTTATCAGAACTATTTTCTCTTTGCTTTTTTCTTTTTAGCCACTTTTTGTCACCTCTTATTTGAAAAATATGAACAAAATTTTGTTTTGTTCTTAATTAAATTTTATACGTCTTCGTATTTATAATTTTCTTTATTGCAAAAATTATTTTTTCTAGGCAAAATTAAATAAAAAATTTCGAATTCTAACATTATTTTTACATTATTGTTTCTGAATTTAATGGAAAGACTGTGCACTTTCTTATATCATCTGCTCCTAACACGAATTGAGTTACTCTGTTTAGTCCTATACCACAGCCAGAATGCAGTTTTATTCCGTTGCTCTTTACACATTCCAGATACCAATCAAAATCTTCTATACTTCCTCCACGAGCTTTAAGCTGCTGCATCATCATTGAATTTTCCAATCTTTCCTTAAGTTTGTCATATCTATATTCCCTTTCTGCTGCTCCAACTGCTTCTCCGCTTCCCGGCAAGATTAGATCCGAACTGTTCACCACTTCTGGCCTATAGTCATTTTCTCTCATGTTGAAGAACTTTATTTTCTTTGGAAAGTGTGTTATGAACAGAGGCTGGTTTCCTGTCATCTCTACAAGCATTTTTTCATGCTTACTCTTCAAATCGTCTCCCCACTTCACACCTTCACTAGATATTTTCTTCACCGCTTCGTCATACGTTAATCTCTTGAAAGGAGCTTTCACTTTTTTCAGTCTTTCAACGTCGATTCCTATTTCCTTTAATATCTTTTCTTCTTTCAGAACTTCTCTTATCATGTTGCAGATTGTGTTCTCCACATAGATTAATAGTTCTTCGAAATTTCCTTCGAATTCTATCTCCAGCAAGGGAAATTCCGTTAGATGCCTGTTGTCTGATTCTGGTTCTGCTCTAAAACTTGGTCCTATGCACCAAACCTTTTTTAGTCTTGGTATCATTGTTTCTAGATATAACTGTTGTGTTTGGCTAAGGTATCCTTGTTTTCCAAAATAGTTTAGTCCAAATAATGTGTCTATGTTCTCGCATGCTCCTGTTGCCTTGGTTATGTGCGGTGCGTTTACTTCTATGAATCCTTCTCTGATGAAGAAATCTCTTGCACCTTTTAGTAAAGCTGCTTCAACTCTTGCTACTGTTTCCAATTCCTTTGTGTTAACTAACTTATGTCTCTCCTTGGTTTCCACCAATCTTTCTAACATATTTTTTCCTCCTAAGGAGAGGAGAAAAACCCTTCACAGATAGGTTTTGAGAATTTATATAACTTTCTATGAAATAATGAGCGAATAAAAATTTTAAATTCTTGCAAAACAATATAATTATAGTGTTTTCTTTATAGTAAACAATGTTTGTTTTTAAGTCAGAACTTATAAATAAATTTATGAGTTATAGAAAATTTTTGAATAACTTCTATATTTATAGATTTTTCAAAGATTTTGCTTTCATCTACGCGGTTTATGTGATATTGTTTAGACTGAGAGGCTTGTCTATTTTTGAAATTTCTATTTTGTTGGCGGTTTGGGCTGCCTTTGTAGTTATTTTCGAAATACCAACTGGAGCATTAGCAGACAGATGGAATAGAAAATACATGCTAGTTTTAGGTATGCTTTCAAAGGCTGTAGGTTTTTTAATCTGGATTTTTGCAAACAGTTTTTCACTTTTTCTTTTAGGATTTCTGTTTTGGAGTATACAATCAACTTTCTGCTCAGGCACTCAAGAAGCCCTTCTCTATGATACGCTAAAATCATACAGAAAGCAAAAGGAGTATAAGAAGATCATAGGGAATGGCAACTTCTATGGAAGTATCGCTATAGGTTCTTCCATGATAATAGGTGGATTTTTAGCTTCCATAAGTTTCAACATAGTTCTAATACTTTCATCGTTAGCAATGATTGTTTCAATGTTAGCTGCTTCTGCATTCAAGGAAATAAGATTTAAAAGAACTTCTACTCAAGAGACGAAATATATTCAATTAATCAGGAGTGCAATAAAACGATCGATGAGAAACAGATTTTTGCTAAGATTGATGCTGTATTCGTTAATAGTTTTTGCTCTGGTTGGGACTCTTGACGAGTACGATCAGCTATTTATTGGTTTGGTAGGTGTTCCTTTGGCTTTCTTCGGTATTTGGGGTGCAATAAGATTTGGTTCCGAGGCTTTAGGAGGCAAAATTGCATACAAAATTGAAGAGTATTTCAAATCTAAATATGTAATTTATATCTTATCTCTGTTGTCTGGCATATGCCTTCTTATCTCCATATCCTTTCCTTCTATTTTTGTCCTGCCCATTTACGTTCTCATTTATTTTCTTATATCAATAAGCGATGTTTTTGTTGAAGGTGAATTGCAAAAACAGATAAAAACTCATGAAAGGGCGACGATAATTTCAATCAATCATTTTATGGAGAACATTTCTTCGATAGCTTTCTTATCCGGTTTTGGTATTTTATCAGCAATAGGTGGTTTGTATTCAGGTTTCTTATTTTTCGCTTTGTTGTTTATAGTTTATTCTATTATTTCTATAATAGGTCTGAAAAAATAATTACTCAAACCATTGCTTTCTTTTAAGCTTCTCCGGTATGTAAGTGTCAGAGATAAATGATATTCCCTTGGACGATAAGGCTGCTAGCTCAACCTTGCCTTTCAGATCCTTCATTTTCTTAAAGAAGTCTTGCCAATTTTTCTTGTCCTTGAACCAGTCATACTTTGCCAAGTCGTTCAATCTCTTCAGGTCGACTTCCTTAAAGTTTATCAGATGCTTTTTCAATTCAAACTCTTCGATATCGTATGGAGTCAGACCTAAGAGTCTTGCATCAGGTATTGCTAAGCTCTCGCTTATGTGCGCTAAGGAAATACTTCCAAACCTTAACACAGAATAAATATAAACTCCCCAAGGATCCAAGTCAACTAAGACGTATACCGGAAGCTTGTGTTCGGTGTGCAATCGTTGCAATAATCTTCTCACGCCTCTTGTTGCTTGCCCTTGCGATGACATTATTATGCAATTTAATTTCTCCCAAACCCTATCTTCGTGCAGTCTTTCCCATTCAGCTGCCTTTTCCATGTATATAACGAATTTGGCGTCCACTTTTTTGAACTCAATCTCCTCTACGTTAGAAGGTATTGACCAACCTCCAGAACCTAGTTTGGACCAGTCAATAGTGTCTCCCTTGTCCTTAATAACAACCTTGCCAGCAACAGAACCCATTTTGTTAGCGTTTATATGCAATTGTTCCCTGGAGCAATTGGTTATCAATTCCAAGTCTTCTATAGCCTTGTTGGATTCGTCCTGTTCTTCTACCACATTTATGTTAGTGTTAGGTATAGTTCTTTTGATTCTATAAAAGACTTCTCTTAAGCTCAAGTGCTTGTCAACATCCAGCAATTCTTTTGCTGTCGCGGCTGTTTCTACTGTCTGTACAAACTTCCTGACATGGGCAACATTAAAGAAATATCTCTTTGAAACGCTTGTTCCTAGCGTTATTAGTTTTGATTTCTGATCAAAAAAGACATTAGAGAGGTTTCTTATGGGAACATTCATAGAAGGGTTCCTAGAGTTATTTATATCATCAACCAGTTTTTTACCCAAATCTTTAATGCTTTTCTTCGCTTCCAATTTCTTTCTCATTTACAACTTCACCCTCTTCTTCATTTTCTTCTATATCAACTTCTTTCAAACCTTTTTTAAGCATTTTTTCTAGACCATGTATGATTTTTTCTCTAGGAACATCAGAAATCTTTGATATGGCTGTTGCTGCTTCCGGTATGTAGTTCTCAAACAGACTTTTTCTCGCCTGTATTTCATGAGTTTTCCTCTTTCCTGCTATGTATTTCTTAAGCTCTCTGCCTGCATCCTGCAAAGCTAGCTTGATTTCTTTAATTATGTCCGGATAAGAAGCTATTGCCTGCTTGCCCTCTGAAGTGAACGGAACCCAAACAGATGCAAAATGAACCAGTATTACCATAGGTCCTGTTGGTAAAGAGTTACCGGGTTGTTGCAAGCCATATCTTTTCCAATCAACTTCTTTAACAGCTTCTGTAATTGCGCAATCACTTTGGTGATACATTAGCGGAACATTGTTGGCGAATCTTAAAAGCTCAGCCTCTTGATTGGGATTTAGATTTCCGCCATAAGCAACAGCTACTTGCACTGCGAACGGTCTTCCCCTATAGACAGAAGGCGGTCTGGAAATTGCCAAGAACTGTTCTGCCTGTATTTCCTTTTTCAAACCTTTGACCAGCGCATCCTCTTCTAATATGGATAGGCAATTGGTTGGCGGGGAAACTAATTTGACTTCTTGCATAGCCTTGTGCAACTTCGTTACCTCTTCATGGCTTAATTCAGCTGGTTTCCTGTGAGGATTGACATTAGCCAACTTACAAACCTGTAAGGCGGACGTTTTCCCTACTCTGGAGAAATCTGTTTTCAAAAATCCAACAACGTTCTTTGCTTTGGTTTGCCTTGCCATTCTTATTAGAATTCCCAGTTCAACTCCGTATGGGTGCGGTTTTATTTCCTTTGGTGGTTTAGGCAGCGTGTGAACCACTCGTGGATATGTGACTTTGCCGCCTGGCCCATTAAAAGATATTTTAGCATAAGGGTTCATTATCGCTGTTTGTTTAAGATATTCTAGGACAGACTGTCCTTTCTCTATGTATCTTCCCTCAATTTCCATTTCTATTATAATTCCATGCCATTTTTCAGGATTTTTCTCTTTTTTTGTTGAAACTATGTGAGGTTCGTTCTTTGTAACATCAATCATAAGCTCTATCGTGCAAACAGAATTGTTTCCTATGCTCGAGGTGATTTTGGTTGGCTTTCCACTTGTCAGTTGGGCATACATTATTGCTCCGTGAACTCCCAAACCTTGAACTCCTCTAGATTGCTTTAGTCTGTGGAATTTAGAACCGTATAACAGTTTACCAAAGGCAAGAGGTAGCTTTTCCTCTACTATTCCAGGACCATTATCCTCGGCCTTTATTATAAATCTGCTTTCTGAAACCTGTTTAACTGAAACACTGATATTTGGCAGAATTCCTGCCTCTTCGCAAGCATCTAACGAATTGTCAACCAATTCCTTTATCACAGTCAGCATTGCTTTGGTGCTGTTTTCATAACCAAGCAGGTGCCTATTCTTCTCGAAAAATTCTGCTACAGAAATCTCCTTGAGGTTCTTTGAGAGCTCTTCAGCAGCTAGTTTACCGTCTGACATAAAAATCTTTCAACGAAGAGATTATTTACATTTAGTTATTTTTATAGCTTATTATTATCTTTTAATAGAAATTAACTTCTGAATTTATATAAGTTAAGTTATGCTAAGAGGAAGTCTTATTCCGGAAATTCTATCTTTGAATTTTTGCTTCTTCTATATCTTTTAGATTCTTTAAAATGTCTTCCTTGGGCGTTTCGTTGATAAATTCAAGAAAGAATTGACTTTGATTTTTTTCTTCTCTTATGTCCTCAATGCCTTCGTCCGGTAAGGCCTGATTAAGATCATGTTCCATGTATATCAGCTTGCATCTAAAGAATAGCTCGTCAATAAGTTCATCCGGAAGCCTTAATATTCTATCACTTATTTCTTTGACTTCTTCTTTTGTAAAAAATTCACCATATTCGTTTATGAGCGTATTATTGCTGAGATAATTTTCTCCTTCTCTTGTAGTAGACCAGAAATCTACGTTATCCTTTTCTCCTGTTTTTATACGGCTTACTAATTTCATTCCTTCTAATTTTTCAAGAGCTTTTTCAACAATATTTTCTTTTACTTTGATTTTTTTTGCTATTTTTTCATTTGTTCCAGTTTCAGGAGTAATAGCACATAATACTATTAACTCTTCCTTTCCAAGTTTATTTTCCATAGAAAATAATTGATAAAAAAGACTTTTAAATCTCACTTCCTTAATCTTAGCATGAGAAAAATATTGTTATTGTCTATGTTATTGGTAGTCTTTGTTGCAGGTTGTACGCAAGCACCGACTGGTAAATTTTTAGTAAACCAAATCGCGTCCAAGGAATGCTTAACAAATTGGACATGCAGTGATTGGTCTAACTGCATGAGAACAGGGTCAGACTCCGCGATCCAAAATAGAACTTGTGCTGACGACAACAAATGTAATAATGACACAGATAAACCCACAGAATCAAGAATTTGCGGCATACCTAAAACCGCTTCAAAAGAACCTATTCAGATGGCTCTGGAAATTGCTGATTTACCGAATGATAGAAACTGGACTGCTATGGAAAACAACATAAGGTCTGTAGACGAGGTCTCGCAGATAGAGAAAGATTTAGGATTTAAAAAAGGTTATTACATACATTACTTCTCGCAGTACAAAGAAAACGGAAGCATAGAATTTGCCCACATTTATCATTTCATCAGCATCTATCCAATTGTTGACAGTGCTATCAACATGTCTTATAGTTTTGATTCAGCTGGAGAAAATTACAAGGTTGGAAAATTTTATGAAAACAGTAATAACAAAATACTGTCTTTATCCGAGCTCGCTGATCCTTTGATTGGAGATTTCAGCATAGGATATAATACGACTGTTGCTTCAGACGTCACAGGCTTTAAGGAAAATATTTATACAATTGCTTTCACCAAGTGGGATGTTGCCGAGGTTATTAAAATAGAGGGAACTAAAATTAATTACGATTTCCTAAAGGATCTAGCTAAAAAAGCCGAGGTAAAAGTTGCATGAATAAAAAATATCCTGAGCCAATAGCAGGAACCCTTATTCATAACAACAGAGGAGAAATCTTATTAATTTTCTCTCCCAAATGGTCTGTTGATTATGCTATTCCTGGAGGTCACGTAGAGTTGGGAGAAACTATAGAGAACGCTGCTAAGAGGGAGGCAAAGGAAGAAGTGGGTTTAAATGTAGAATTTGAAAAAGTTTTATTCGTTCAGGAAGCCATATTCCCCAAAGAATGCCACAAGAAAAAACATTTTATTTTCTTGGAGTGTCTGTGCAAAGCAAAAAACTCTAACATAAAATTGGACAACATTGAAGCAAAAAAATTTATATGGGTCAAACCTGAAAAAGCTATGAGATTAAACATAGATGTTTATACAAGAAGATTAATCAAAAAATATTTAGAATATAAAAATGATAAACAATCTTAAGATGAGTTCAATGATAGAAGCTGTTCTTGTTCCCAAAGATAGGGTAAACGTTATAAAAGATGAAGATGCGGTAAAGAAGCTAGAGAGATCTATAAAGGTTAAACTATCCTTCGAAGAGAATTCTGTCATAATAGAAGGCGAGGGTCTAGATTTGTTCCAAGCTAAAAATATTATCAAAGCAATTGGAAGAGGTTTTTCTCCTGAAAAAGCCTTTAGATTGTTGAGTGAAGAAGAAAGTTTAGAAGTGATAGAACTAGCAGAATTCAATGACAAAAAATTAAAGATAGTAAAAGCTAGACTGATAGGAACCAATGGAAAGACTTGGAAAATGATAGAAAATTTCAGTGGTTGCTCTGTTTCTGTTTATGGAAAGACCGTATGCCTAATAGGTAATTATGAACAGATGAATATTGCTAGGGAAGCTGTGAAAATGATATTGAGAGGTTCTAAGCACTCAAAGGTATACGGCTTTCTGCACCAAACAATGCTATGATTTCTCCATTTTACCATCGGTTGTAATCAATTCTTCAGTAGCTTTCATCAAAGTCTTTTTCTTATAGTTCTCAATGCTTGTGTGCCAGTAGACATGGCCCTGGCCAATACCCTTCTTCATTATCTTTCCTTGGTTGCAAAGCCAGTCCAATTTCTTCTTTAGGGTTTCTAGCGTGTTCGGCTTTACAGGTATCTTTTCCAATCTCAACAACTCGCTAGGAGTGCACGGAGAATTAGCAAGAACTAAAACTTCCAATCTTTCTTCGTCAGGATACTCGTAAACTAGCTTGGGCATTTTTCTACACCTAAGGTTACTTATGTTTATTATAATTTAATTACTATAAAAACGTAACTTAACTTATTTTAAGAAATAGTCTGATATCAATAAATAAAAATTTTTTTGGACAACTTTCTATCCTTTAGTGTACATTAAACGAGAACATAATGTTTTTAGAGTTCTGTGCCAATGTTTTTGAGGAAACCTTTTCTTTTGAGCCAGAACACCTGAGCTTTGCTATACAAGAAGACAACGTCTGCTCTTTCCTCTTTCTGCACTTCCCATGGCTTTACTAAGATAATATAACCAGGCTTTATCCATATCTTTTTCTTTATTTTTCCAGGTATCCTGCATATTCTGGTTAATCCGTCCTCGCACTTTGCCTCCAATCTCCCCCCACCTAGCATAGAGGTAACAATGCATATTGTTTCGTCTTTGTTAGGTAATTTTACTCTTATGAATTCTTCTTCTGTATTATTTTCCATTTAACCACTTTTTATCCTTAATAATATGGTGTCCCTATAAATATCTTTACCTTCTTTTCTTGTAAACAACTTAAAACTCTTTTTTATTTCAACTTTATATTTCTTTCTGAAGAATTCTGCGATTTTCCTAGCCAAGGATTTGCTGCTTACGTAAAAGTCATAGCCGCCCTTGACTTCCTCTAGTCTGTAGAAGCCTCCCCTCTCCAAGACGACATCGTCTACCGAGTCCATGTCGTCATTCGTTAAACTTCCCCTTATCTGTATTATGGATTCGTAATATTTCCCTGATTTCTTAAAGCAGTCAGGGCAAAGTCTCTTTCTTGCCTTTATCTTCATTTCGTGCACTTCTTCCTTAGCATCCTTAGATCCTTCTAAGAAACCCTTGGCATGAACCTTCACATTGTCATTCTTTTCGAACTTTATCTTGACATTTTTGCCAAGAATTTTTATTTTATCCTTCAGAATTTCCTCGATTTCGGTCTCTTTCCACTTGTTTTTCTCATTTATCTTATTACACCTGCTGCACATCACAACGTCTATTTCTTCAGGTACTTTGATCAGTTTGAACTTATTTTTGTAGCATTCCTCACAGTATCCGTTTATCAAATTTTCACTTTTCTTGCCGCACAAAAAGCAGAATTTCATATCAATTAGACTTTGAACGTTAGAATATATAAATTCTGATTTCTAAACTTTAAGAAGTGAGAAGAATGGAACCTAACGTGGAAACACATTTTTATTGAGTGATTGTATGAATGAAGTTATTGAAGTAGAATTAAAGTTTCAAATTTTAGATGAGATACAAGTTAGGGAATTTGTTAAAAATCTTAAATTTATTAGTAGAAGAAAGATTGTTGATAAATATCTGGATACAAAGAATGCAGATTTGTATAAGAAAGGTTTGTTCATACGGATAAGAGATGACAATAATATGGATTTCAAGTATAATCTAGAAGATACAGAATGCAAGCATGAGCACTGCGAAGAGCATTCATTTTCATTGCCATTAACCATTGATTCTTTAGTCTCGATAAATAAAATCTGCAGAGCTCTAAGTTTAAACAATATTATGAACCCCAACATAGAGGAGTTCATGGCAAGGAATAATCTCATTGTTTCAATAACTAATGATAAGACTCGTGAGGTATACAGAGATGAAAAGTTTGAGTTCTGCCTTGATGACGTTAAAGGCTTGGGAAAGTTCATTGAAATAGAAATGCACGCAGCAAAAGAGGACGACCTGGAAAAAATAAAGGATGCAATGAGAGAAAGAATTAGAGGATTAAAAATTAAGCTAATAACGACTGGTTATAACGAATTATATTGGAAGAAAAATAACTCTGATATTTACAGGCAAGGAAAATATCATTTGGAAGAAGACAAAACAAATCAACCTTAAATCTTTCCTGCTTTTATATTTTATACCAGAGATATATTGTTAGTTCTATATTTTCTGGAGCATCACAACATGAGGAATAAAATGAGGACAAAGAAACATATTCTTTTGTTATGTCAGGACTTTTTGCATACCATTCTTTCACTCTTGATAGAGCAGCAGCTTTTATCAAAGCTTTATATTCTTCGCTTGGCGGAAAGTCTGAGATCCAGATAGCTGTATTATTTGAAGTCATTTCTGCTTGACCATTGGGTGAAGTTATTATGTTAAATTTTCCTGTCACATCGTTTGCTTCAGAAAAATCATTAAATGCAAAAGAAACATTCATGGGTTGTAATATTACAGTATTGTCCCAAATGATTTTTTTAACTTTAAACGTATAAAATTTATTACTTGTAGCATTTTTTATATTGAAAAATCCACCTTCAGGTATATTTCTTAAAAATCCTTCATCAGAAGTTTTGTTTTCAACGTCAACTGTATTTGATGATGTAATATTCACCATCCTTGGAGTTCCCCATATGTACCAATAACCCCATTTTTTACTTTCTGTAGAGTTACTAGTATTTATGTCAAAACCAATGGCAAAAAAATATTTTTGGGTTTCATCTTCTGAAGGATTGTAAGTTGTAAAATTAAATATGCCGCCACCTGAACTTGTTGAGTTCAAACCGAAAATTCCATTAAAATCTCCATTGTTGTTACTATAAGTTGCGTTTATTCCTATTATAGTCTTACCTCTTTTAAGATACTCTTTGATATTAGGGTCTGAATATGCTGTATAATTTACTAAAGTAATAACATCGAAATAACTCATAATCCATTCTGGGTCACCAGTAGCCTCTTGAACGCTGAAGTTAACCCAACGGTTATTAAGATATGTAGGCGTAAAAATAAGATTAACATACCCACAATAGGGTTGAATACAACCAACAGTTATGTTATATTTAGGAATTCCAAAGATCTTTATTCCAAAGTCAACATTTGGAGGAATTAAACTTTCAATTTTGCTGAAATTTTTATTTAAGATTTCTAAAACATCTTGATCGTTTAAACTTTTTATTATGTCGTTTCCAGTTGTTATCAAATCGGCTCTTTCCCAGTTCTCCTTTGGCTTGAAAGTTGAGATTGTTCCCAAGACGGTCAGCATTAGTATTAGTGCTATTGATATTTCCAACAAATAAATAAAACCTTTCATACTACCACAATTCCAGCGTTATGTTACCTAAGCTGTTTCCAACCTTTACGTACCTGCTCACAGTTATTTTTGCAGGGCTCAGACTCTCTGTTCCGCAGAATAAAAGTAAATTGGTCGAATTATATATTCTAAGCCTATAGGTGCTTAGTCCGAAGTTTAACAAGAGGTCACAGTTTCCATTCAGTGCCGCTATCTTACCCACAGATAATACGTCTGGTTGGTCAGCAAGGCCAACTGTTTTGACGGGGAACCAGCTTTGATTGGTTCTAGTTTCTTCGTTTTTAATTGTACCTGTAGGTTCTGGAGAAGCATAGCGATAAACATAAAATAAACTAAAGTTTGCCTCTATCACTTGGGAGGAGCTGACAGGACTTGTAAACAAGGTAACATATTGAAAATCTTCTATTGCTATAGGCGATCGAGGAGAGCCTATTGGAACCCAAGTTTTGCTATCGTTGCTTTGCCAGCCGCTCACAGAAAAGTTGCTTCTCATTAGTTTAAGGTAAGTAGGAAAGATAACAGTTCCGCTTGGGCTGTTCTGATCAGGAGCAATACTTGTTGTGCCAGATTGCCAATAAAAACCATAAGAATTTCCAGAGTGTTTAGCTACTATGTAAGCCATGCCATTGTAATTCCTGGCTTGCACATAGTTCTGGAAGGTTATCCCAGCCTTGCAGGATGTTGACGAGTCATTATGCTTCAACAGATTCGCGACGGCAACAAAATCTCCTGAGACTGTTGAGTTCTTGTAAACATGAGTAGCATTATAGTTGGGTTGATAAACATTCGCGCCATTTATGTTGGTCATCCTCAAGATTCCATTCGATACTGTTGCTGTGCCGGGTGTTCCTATATCTTGTTTTATCCATCCTTGAGGTAATGAATTTCCGCTTAAATCTAAAAACTGCATGAAAACGTCGTTTCCATTGCTCTCGCTTGTTGCACTAGGATATCCATAATACATGTAAACAGATTTTTTCTCAGATTCGGGGATTCTGTGGATTTTCAACCAAACTAGAGACCAGTTTCCATCAGATTTGTTTTCTGTCCAATAAGGTATCCTAGTCACTTTGTCAGAGTCGACGAATCTTATGTCGCTAAAATCTGATTTCATGTCAGAATCATAGGTTATGTTTATTCTGACTTGCTGGTCTATCAGTTCCGTTGTGCTTTGCGAGATTTCGATTTTACTTCTTTTTGCCCAGCCTTGATTTAGAAAGTTGGTCCAGTCGTCAGGATATCCCTTGTCATTGGTTAGCGTCTCCATCACGCTGTTGGCTTCTGCTTTCATATTGTTGATGCTATAGTCTGATATTATCGAAGACGAGATAGTGTTCATCTGGTTAACAATGTAAAAGATTATTGCTGAGAATATTATGACAGCGAAAATGAACTCCACTCTTGTTTGTCCATGCATCATATCATTCCAGCTTTTAACAAGAATAGGAGTATACCAAAACCAGACAAGGTCATTATCGAACTGTGCTTTAAGCCGGCAGTTGCGGAACCTTCTCCGATTTGGCCAGCGACCAGCCCAGAGAATATACCCTGAACTATAGACATCAAAAGAAATAATGCATAGTAATAGCAGCTCTTTTGTATTGCAAACATCTTGCACACTATGGAAAAAATAGAGCAGTTTGCACAGAATATGCTGATGTTGTTTACGCAGGCTTCACAAGGGTCAGTGAAGGTCATTATGCCTCCTGCTAGTCCTCCGCCACCTACATTAAGATTCATCAATGGTATCAACGTCTGCGACAGACCGATGACTATCCCGATAAAGATGTAATAGATAGCATACATTATCATCATATGCTCGTATGCAACAGCCTTTCTCTCTTTCTCAGCCTCTTTTATTGATGTTATGTCCGAAGCAGTGGCTTCCATTGTTTTGGCAATATCACCTCCGGAAGCGTAGGCTTCATTTATAATCCTAACAACCCTTCCTATCATCTTTGATTTTTTCATTCGCAGTGCAAAATTGCTCATGGCTTCCTGTGTTGGTATCCCCCAGGATAACTGATATTCAATCTTCTTTATCTCTTCTGTAAGTTTTCCATAGTCAGTTTTCGAAACCTGTTTCAATGCTTCTGGCAGGGTCATTCCTATTTTCTGTGCCTCGGAAAGGTCCAGCAAGAACAATGGCATCTGATCTTCAATTGCTCTCACTTTGCTGTATTCGAAATATGAAAAGAATGCAAAAGGAACTATCCCTACTATTGCCGCCAGAAGAATGATGTTACCCATTATACCGACGTTCTTGTAAAATAAGAAGCTTATCGCAATTAGAGCCACGGCTATTATTATCGGAATATATTTTAAGTTGAATTTGCTTTTTTTATCTTCTTTCTTATCCATTTCATCACGTTGATGGTGCTACGGATTTTAATAAAAATATAAAACCTACTGATACAAATGGTAGGACTATAAAGATTACTAAAAATTGTATGAACGAGAGGTAGTTGGTCATTCCTCCCCCGCCTATCACTGACATTAATGCTGTTATGATTATGAAAAATACAGAGCCGACCAATATTAGTGTGAGGTAAATCTCTATCAAAAGTGATAAGGTTCTTGAGTATTGCTCTAGCCTCCTTCTGTATTCTGATATGAAGATCCTCGACTTCTCATGCAAGAAATCCCCCAAATTACCGCCGCTGGTTAAAACATTATCCAATCCCCATAACAATTCTTTCAGTTCTTCAGAAGGCGTTCTATTGGCAGTTTTTCTTATGGCTCCCACCAAGTCCATTCCAAAGACTTCTACGTCTCTGTAGATTTTCTCGGCTTCCTTTGATACTTCTCCATATTCCTCAAATTGCGAGATAACCTTGAACATTGTTACAGGAGGCGCTCCTGAATTTGCTATTGTTGCCATGTAGGTTGTTGCAAATGGTAGGGCGGCTTCGATATCTTTTTTCCTCTTACCTGCTACTAAGCTAGGGTATGTGTAAAAAACAAAGAAAACAATCAGGATGGTTACGATGTTTAAGGTGAATGAGAACAGGACTGCTAATAGTATGTCCTTTAGGACTATGCTAGTTATTATAGTGATTATGGGAAATTCTATGACAAAGAACAACAATAATGAGAAGAACATGGCATAAACATACTCTGGCAGAGTTAGACCGATGTCTGCTTTCAAAAGGTCAGGTTTTATGCTTTCAAATACACTAACAGTCGGATCTAGGCTGTGTTTGAAAAATTTGAATGACAAATCTCTAAGAGTTTTCCAGATATTCATTAAATCATCTAAGCTATGTTTTGCAGCAATTCATCGGCTCTCGAGTAATAGAGCTTTGCTACTTTTGCCACATCCCTATAGTCCTCTATGTTTTTTTCTACCATCCATTCCAAAACTTTCATTCTCCTGGATATCTCCTGCTGTAAGTACTGTTCCTCGATGCCATACTGCTGGGAAATTCTCCTCAGGACAATAGAAGGGTTCACTGCTTCGTAGATGTCATTTTTTGGGTCCCATTTGAATACCTCGTTAACCATAGGAAAGTTCTTTTTTCTGTCAAAACCGTATATCTCGTATATACTCTTTATTCTTCTGACATAGGTCGACCCGTATTTTATTCTGACAACGAATATGATTACGTCCAATGCCTCTATAAGATTTGCCGGAAGGCTTATCGGAGGCGTTGTTAGCCTATCAACCAGTCTCTCCATAGAGTCTGCGTGTATTGTTGATAGAGAACTGTGGCCAGTTGCTATCTGCTGGAATAGGACATAGGCTTCCTTACCTCTAACTTCTCCTACTATCAGGTAGTCTGGTCTTTGTCTTAACGATTCTTTCAAAAGGTCGAAGAGGTCCACTTCTCCTACCTTTTTGCCTCCCATTTCTGACATCGGTAGTCTAGCCACGCTAGGAACCCAGTGAGTATGAGGGAGAACTAGTTCAGCTGTATCCTCTATTGAAACTATCTTTAGTTCTGGCTTTATGAACAGCGACATGGCATTTAACAATGTAGTTTTTCCAGTAGCGACCCCTCCTGTAATTAGGATAGTTCTGCCATACTCTACGGCCAGCCACAGATATGCTGCAATTTTAGAATCAATTGTTTTGAGCTTTAACAGGTTCACAGGTGTCAAAGGCGTTTCGCTGAATTTTCTGATGGTAAAGTTGCTTCCTTTCCTTGCTATATCAGTTCCTAGAGTTACCTGTATTCTAGAACCATCTGGCAAAGTTCCACCTATGAGGGGGGATGCAACTGAAATGCTTTTGCCGCATCTCTGAGAAAGCTTGTTTACAAAGACGTCGAGTTCTTCAGCCTTTTCAAAGTAGACGTTTGTTTTAACGCTTCCTAGTAATGGGTTTCTATGATAGACATACAAAGGAATTTCTACTCCATCGCATGATATATCTTCTAGATTAGGGTCCATCATAAGCGGTTCTATTTTTCCCATTCCTATGAAATCTCTTTTAATATAATATAGCAAGTCCTTTTTTTTGTCTTCGGGAACAACAAGGGACATTGAAACTAGCATTTCTTCAAATTTGTTGACCAAATAATCCGTGGCCTCGCCCTTTCTAAGGGTTGTGAAATCAACTTCTAATTTTTCCACAAGCATTGTTTTGATTTGGTTTAGTAGAGCCCTTTCCTCAGGATTCAGTTTAGGTTCAGCGATCTGATAAATCAAGGAAGAATCAGCATCAGACCATTTTATGTTAACAGATGCGAATACCTTTGAATCGGATTTTATCAGGTCGTAAGAAATATTTATTGTTCTTAAATTAAATTCAGATTCTCTTGCTGCACCTGCCAGTCCTGAATCTGGAACAACTATGGGTATGCCTTTGTTTTCTTCGTCCTTGTTTTCCTCGATTACGAATTTTTCTGCTTTTATCTCGCTTATCTTTATAGAAGGACCCTTTATCTCCAGTTGACCTCCACCTCCGCCAAAGCCCATTGCAGCAGGATAAGGAAAGCCTTTTCCTTTATATCCTCTATGATCTATGAGGCCAGCTCTTCTAAGTTTTTTATAACCTTTAACAGCCTTTCTAAAGAACCTGTTAAATTTTATTTTTCCTACTAGTTTTAGATTTTTTGGTTTAACTTTCATCATTTTAACTCGACCATTTCATTATAAACTCTTATTTCAACATAACCTTTTGTGCTATATATAATATTTTTTGTTGTAATATTAAGATTATACAAGTTCAGTACGGTACCAATACTAATGTCATGCGTGCAGTTTAAATTCAAACCATTGTCAACCTCTATCTTATATATGCATTTAGACAGCTTGAATGGTATTGATAAGTTGTAATCTATCTCGCTGTTTGTGTCTGTAGACGCTTCAAATATGTTTATAATCGTTCCCCTTATGGTTTCTCCCACAGCCTTTAGTTGAGGCTTTATCATGTTTCTCTCGGTTATTGCATTGATGTTGGAGAATATGAAATAAACAGCAACTATCATACTCAATCCTATTATGAAAAATATCACGTATTCAACAGTTAAGTATTGCCCTTTCATAAAGAATATTATACAAAAGTTATTCTTATTTTGATTGTTGCCTTGTCGTTTTCAATGTCAGTAGAATTTTCCTCGATTACAACCTTTTTTGGCTTGGCTAAGGTTGGGCCATCAGTAAAAAACTCAACCTTATAGTCATCATCAGGGAAAATCAGTTGGACTCTGAAAACATCGCCATCAAGCATCTCGCTTATATAGGAATAACCAGAGGATATGTTGTTCCAAGAGGTTGGCAATGAAATGCCTGAAGAAACAACTGTTCTAACTTCAATGGTTTGACTGTCTAATAGCGTTATTGGGCCGTCAACGTTATAGTCTATTTCTTTATGACCGCCGTATTTCAACAAGCTTTTAATATCATAATTCATTTCTTTCATAAATCCCTCAGCAGAAGAAACCCTTGTTATATCGACATTTTGCTGAAAAGCGTCTCTGCTCCAATAAACAGCTACTGTAAATAAAACAATGCTTAAAAGAAATAAAAGTATAAAAACTAATATTTCTGATTGTGCTTTCATGATATTTTATTGCTTTGACTTATTATTAAGTAATTGTTATTGACTGCTCTAGACCGCTTGCAGCAATGATTCTTAGTCTGCCACCTTTAGGATCTGAAATTGGAGTCGTATTAGTAACATTGAATGTTGTGATGTTACCGTAATTCAAAGCTGATGAAAGTGAACTTTGCCCCCATATTTTTACAGGAACATCATTTATGTAGGCACTCAATTGAGTTAAATCTATTGGAGTTATTCCTAGACACCTAATAGTAACAGTGACATTGTAATTACCTAACGATAAACCTGTAATATTTCTTGCAATTTCTATTCTAAAGTTGGTTGACATGGCACTTGTCGTAGATGCGGTCGCGTTACTAGTGGTAGCCGTCAAACTAGTGAATATTCCTGAAAACCATGTATACGCCAAAGCAGCCAAAGCAACAACTATCATCAATATCAAAATTATTGCTATTATTGAGCTTACTCCTTTCATAATTATCAACAACTAATTGTTCTTGAATCTTCCAAACCGCTTTCAAGAGTTATTTTTAATATTTTATTTGGGCATGCTTGAGTAGGAGTTGCATTTGTGATGTTGAGAGTAATTACTTGTCCTGGATTTAACATAGTTGCAATAGGAACATATGAAGATAACATACCATCAATATAGACTCCAAGCTTTCCTACATCAAAGTTTACAGTTCCTATGTTTCTGATCGTGGCATTGACCCAACTATTAGGATAATACTTCGCAGCTTCTATCCTAAATTGCATTGCCATCGCTGTTGTGGCCTGCGAGGTTGCGTTACTGGTGGTTGTAGTCAAACTAGTGAATATTCCTGAAAACCATGTATACGCCAAAGCAGCCAAAGCAACAACTATCATCAATATCAAAATTATTGCTATTATTGCGCTTACTCCTTTCATAGTTGTTCAACCCTCTTTACTTCTTTTTTTAAAGGATAGTTGGATAATAATGTTGAAACAGGCATCCCGCCTTTGAGCTTTCTATCCATTTTATTTAGCTCATCTAGGACTACCTGATTGCTCTCCACAAGCTTTTGATTTTGATCTGAAATCTTCCTTAACTCATCAATAATAGGTTTGAATGCTTCCGCATTGGATTGGACAGGCTGAGGCGTTACGTTTACCTCTTCTTTACCAGCAGCTTCTACCAATTCAAGAAAGCCGTTAATAGTGTCTATCAGTTCATCCATCTTGGATGGCAACTTTGATAATTCGTTCCTCAAGTCGTTGTTCGCTTGTATGACATCGTTTACAATCTTTTGATTGTTTCTTATCAGCTCTATTATCTGGTTTATCAGATTCTGTAGTTGAGGCGTTGATCCCGATGATTCTATTTTTTCCATCCTTTCTTCTAGCTTCCTGATAGGAGTCACTGGTATTATTTCGTAACTCACATCATCTTCTGTCATAATCTATAGTTTTGATTGAGCTTGTATATAAATGTTTTTTATTTTATTAAACAAGTTATTTGTTTTGGCATTTCTCCTGCTGGAGCTGATATTGTAAGTGTGTGAGAGCCTATAAATGCACTGCTATTTACATAAGTTAAATTGAATGCTTTAAGTTCACCAGGCTTTATTGTCTGAGTTCCTAAGGTCGTTGTACCGTCTACAAGTTTTGTGTCTAGATCAGGTATAACACTAGAGTCTATTATTGCAGTTAGTTCAATTGGTGATGACGGATCGTTAATGGTGTATGAAGCTCCATTATGTCTTAATGTAAATTGGATAACCCATTTACTTGAACTGCCACTATAATTTCCGCATGTCGCAGTACCTATGTAAGATACTTGCTTGTCTAATCTGGTTGTAGTTGTTGTCACTTGACTCGTTGCTGTTCCTGTTGTTGTTGAGAATAGACCTACTGCGAATGTATATGTCAATCCTATCAATGCCACAACTATTATAACAATCAAAATCATTGCCAATATTGTGGATATTCCTTTCATATCATAAACCTCCTAACTAAAATAGTATCAAAACCACTATATAAAACTTTTCAGAAAAGTCTAAAAACAATCAATTATTTCTTATTGCTTGATTCTAAAAACTTACTCAACATATATAGAAATTAAAATAAAAAAGAAAGGGAGGTTAGTACTCTTCTCCCATACCGCCTGGCATTCCCGGAGGCATCCGAGGTGCTCCGCCCTTGTCTAGCTTGCCTGCTGATATTATGTCGTCTATTCTTAGAATCATCTCGGCAGCTTCTGAGGCAGATTTTATTGCCTGCGTTTTTATCTTCAAAGGTTCGATAACGCCTTTTGCTTTCATGTCAACTATCTTTCCAAAGTAAACGTCTATGCCATAAGTTTTCTTGCCTTCCTCGTGCGCTGACCTTAGCTCCACGAGCATGTCTATCGGGTCCAGACCCGCGTTCTCTGACAATGTCCTTGGTATTATTTCCATTGCTTCTGCAAAAGCTAGAACTGCTAGTTGTTCCCTTCCTGAAAATCCTTGGGCAAATTTTCTTAACTCTTTTGAAACCTCTTCTTCAGGTGCTCCGCCGCCAGCAACTATCTTGCCAACTTCCAAGGCTGAGCTAACCGCACCGATTGCGTCTTCTATCGATCTTTCAACCTCGTCAACAACATGTTCTGTTCCGCCCCTGATTAATATTGAAACCGCTTTTGGATTCTTGCAGTCCCTGACAAATATCATTTCCTCGCCAGAAACTTTCTTTAGTTCTACGATACCTGCCATTCCCAAGTCGTTCTCGCTCAGATCAGAAACGTTTGAAATAATTTTACCATTGGTTGCCCTTGCTAGTTTTTCCATGTCGGATTTCTTAACCCTTCTAGCTGTTAAAATGCTTTTCTTAGCTAGATAATGCTGAGCCACATCATCTATTCCCTTCTGACAGAACAAGACGTTGCAACCAGACAAAGCGACCTTGTCAACCATGTTTTTCAATATCTTTTCTTCCTGGTCCAGAAAGCCTTGCAATTGGTCTGGCGATGTTATTTGTATTTGTGCCTCTGTTTCCGTTTTCTCAATTTCTAGGGAAGCGTCTAACAAAGCTACCTTTGCATATTTTACTTTCTTTGGCATCGCGGGATGAACAACTTCCTTGTCAATTATAACGCCTCTTATCAATTCTGTGTCTTCTGCTGAACCGCCATGTTTCTTCTCTAATTTAATGTTATCCTTGTCAATCTCCTTGCCATCCATAACTGTTTTAACAGCTTCTACAATAATCTTAGCAATGCGCTCTGAAGCTATCTCTGAACCTTTTCCTGTCATTGACGTTATTGCTATTTTTATCAAGTCTTCTGTGTCTTCTGGTTCTATTTTCTCAGACATCTTATCAAGAATTTCCAAGGCCTTTTCTCTTGCTAATTTATAACCCTTGGTTATAACTGTGGGGTGTATGTTTTGGTCTAGAAGGTCTTCTGATTTTTTCAATAATTCACCTGCAAGAATAGCTGCAGTTGTTGTTCCATCTCCTACTTCCTCGTTCTGTGTCTTTGCAACCTCTACAAGCATTTTTGCTGCAGGATGTTCTATCTGCATCTCTTCTAGAATAGTTACACCGTCGTTTGTTATGACAACATCTCCTAGACTATCAACCAACATCTTGTCCATTCCTTTAGGGCCCAGAGTAGTTCTGACAGCGTCTGCAACAGCCTTGGCTGCTGCTATGTTGTTGCGTTGTGCACTTCTTCCTAGCGTTCTCAATGTCCCTTCTGGTAGAACTAAGATAGGCTGACCTCCGAATTGGTTTTGCATATCATTCATTTTATCACCTCATAAATTTAGTAGGATAAAAAATATGTGTATGTAAGTATATTTAAACTTGACTGTTAGGAATAAGAAAAGGCTTATAAATCTTATATTGATTTACCCATTTTTTTGGCTATTACGAAGACAACAAGTAGAATTGCTGCGAAGCTGATCAATGACTGTATAAAGTCACCAACCATGAATTGCGATAATCCTATTGTTACTGAAGCTTTTGGATCTAGGAAGGCTATATAAGGTTTGTATATTGGAGTTATCAAATCTGCTACCAAAGCGTCTATTAATGTCTTGGCTGCAAAACCTGTTACCAAACCTAGTGCCACTGATAGAACGTTCTGTTTCTTCATAAAATCCATAAATTCTTGCCACATTCCCATTAATACACCTAGAATATTTAATTATTAGAGTTAATTAAAACTAATGTTTTAAGTCATCTGCTAAAAGTATGATGGAAGTTACGCCTGTTCCTATGCCAAACAATTTTATCAAGTCTATTGCTTCTTCATAAAAAATAAAGCCAATCGAAATAGTGGTAATAACAAAAATGACTCCAAAATAAATAGTACCTCTTGCTAGACCGCTTCCCTTGTTCAAGGCTTGCAGCCAAAAATAATTTGCCAAAGTATAAACAGCAAGAGCCAAAGGAACCAACAAAAAGTTTTGTGTAGAGCCAAACAAACCGCTGAAAAAACTTCCAATGATTTCAAAAAACATCAGCAAACTAAAAGGAACAATCCATTTCACTAAGCACCACCCATTATTATTATTGTGATAAAGCCGAGCAACATGCCAATCTTTTGTTTGTTGTTTAAGCTTTCTTTGAAGTAAATTATACCCATTAAGACTGCAGCTATTTCTTGGCCAACACCAAATAAGATCGCTCCTCTAGCTAGGCCCATTCCATTTAAAAGGGCGTAGAGCCAAAAAGCATTACCAATCACATAGAATGACAATGAAGCAGCAAAAAGAATTGATTTCTTGTGCAAGGTCCACTTCTTGCCTAGAAAGTCAGCTGTTAGTTCGCATAAAAGCAATAGTGTCATTGGCAGAATCCAGAAAAAAGGTGAAGCATAAGGCAACGCGAACATACCCGTAGGCAGAGGCATAAGAATAATTTGAAGAACAGACTTAAATTGCTTTTTCAGCTTTTTTTATCAACTCTTTTTTATCCATTTCCTCCAGTTTCTTTCTCTCTATCAAAGGTATTCCCAATATTTCCTCGTCCTTTGCATTCTCTGTTATAATAAAGGCAGGTTTCTTGACAAGGTCTATGAAATTCTTCAGGTTCGCAGCGTGTCTTATCATCTTTCTCCTGTTCACTTCGATGTTTGATAACACTAGTTTCTTTTCTTTGGCAAAGACATCCAGGGGAGCCTGTTTTACAAAATCAGTTTTGAAACCTAGCTTTTCTAGGCCTTTCCTGACATCCCTTTCTATAAAATCCTTGGGATAGCCATGCTCCTCATATCTCTTGAAAAAGTCTATCGACTTTATGATTTTCTGATTAAGAACTTTCTCCAAGTTTTCGGCTATTTCCAACAACATTCTTAGTTGCTTTTTCTCATGCTCGTAAATAACTTTTTTATTAATTCCAATAGCTTCTGCCAATTCTCTTTGTGACATACCTTTCTTTTTTCTTACTTCCCTAAGTATTGCCGAGTCGATCTCAACATATAGTCCGCCCCTGTCTCTATAAATGGTAGGAAATATCGAATTGACAACAAGATCTTCAAAAGTTTTCAATGACACGGTAGGTGTTTCAAATCTTTCATAAACTATACCTCGTTGTAACTTTTCTCTGTTCGTTTGAACTCCTATTAAGAAGGGATGAGCATCCAAGTTATTTGATACGATTTTTAAGTTCTTGGCCTGCTCTCTCTGAAAACCATCTATATTTAACAGAATCTTCAGGAGCAACAAGGTATCCTTTTTAGCTGCTATGTCAAAGCAGCCTTTATACTCGCAAGTGATGTAATCGCTCTTTTCCAAGAAGTTTTGAACCTCTTGCTTTAGGTCTAGCATATTTAATTGTTTAAATAATTAAAATTTATAATACTTTGTTATGCCGAAAATAAAACTGGTTATATTCGATATGGATAATGTTCTTTTTGATGTAGGATATTTTGAAAATCATAAGAATGTTGCTGCAAGCACATGGGGAGTTATTTATAAGAAGTTGGGTGCCGAAGAAGAGAACGAGAGGCTCAAGAAAAAGTGGTCGTCAGGAGGTCACAAGAGCTATACAGAGTGGCAGAATGACGCGCTAAACGTTTTCAAGAATTATGACCTCACAAAGGAAATATTCTTTGACATAATTAATAGTCTGCCAATAATGGATGGCGCGAAGGAAACCATAGACGAACTAAAGAGAAAGGGCATATTAACAGCAACAATAAGTGGCAGTTTTTTCGAGCTTGCTGCTAGAACTAGAAAACTTGGAATAGACTTCCCCTTTGCCACATGTTCTCTGATATTTGAGCATGATAAATTAGTCGATTGGATTATACTTCCTTTTGATTACGAAGGTAAGACTAACTTTTTCAATGCTTTGATTTCTACTTTAAAAATAAAACCAGAAGAATGCGCCTTTGTTTGCGACGGAGTCAATGACATAGACTTGGCAAAGAAGGTTGGAATGCCAATAGCATTTAACGCTAGGGACGAGCTGAAGAGACACTGCAAAGTCATAGTTGATAAAAAGGACTTGAGGGAGATACTGAAACATCTCGACTAACATTTTTAAATTCTTGTATGCAAAATAAAGTCTTATTGGGCGGGTAGCTCAGCCTGGTGGAGCGCCAGTCTTATAAAATGACGTCTAGTCATTTTTCATGGCTGCGTTCTGTAAAAACTGGTGGTCGAGAGAGGCCTTTCAGGGATAGAGGTCCTCGAATTCAAATCTCTCCCCGCCCATTATCCCTTTTATTTTTTAGAAACAAACTCATTGTTCTTTATATAAAATCTTAAGGGCAAGTCCTGACCTTTTGAAAGCCCTATTCTTGTTGTCTTAACAATTTCAAATTTGTCATTAGAGTTTTCTATGAACAACATGTCTTTTGTCAAATCCAAACCATCATGCTTCTTATCTATTCCAAGAGCTCTTGTTAGCTTGCCAGGCCCATTACTTAGATTTCTAATATCATTTGTTTTCCTATTCCTTTCCATGATTTCAATGCCTTCCAAAGGTTCTAGAGCTCTTATAAGAACAGCTCCCAACAAACCCATTTTTTTAGCCACAACATTCAACATCCAATGATTACCATAGGTAAAATAGACAAAAGTGTGTCCAGGTTCCTTTAGCAAGGATTTTGGTATGTTTTTAACTTTTCTATATCCTATTGAGCCGGGATCATTAAAACCTAGGTAGGCTTCAGTTTCGACTATCTTTCCTTTGCAGATTCCTTCCTTTGTTTTGTGAACTAATACCTTGCCTAACAGTTCTTTGGCAATTACCTTTGTGTTTCTTGAGTAGAATCTTCTTGAGAGTTTCATGAGAATTATTCGGTTAAAACCTTAAAAAATCTACTGTATTTAAGTTCTATTTCTGTGTTTTATTTCTTAGGTGAAAAATATGAAAAAATTAATGACTTTAACTTTAGTTTGTTTAATAATAGTAAGTTCATCAGCTTTGGCAGATACAAGCTCAGGAATAATAACTAGAGGAATTCCAATTTCAGATAAACCTCCGAGTGCAATAATTCCAGACCCATCGATTCCAGAACCAGTATTACCAATTGATTATAGAGGCTATACAGGGTTTAAGATATTCTATAATAAGGAATTAAAAGACGGCAAAGTTACAATGCAGGCTTACCATATGAAAATGAATAAAAAAGATATGTTCATGTATTTCGTTCAATATTGCACCTACAGTGGTGGCGTTGGAACTTGTGGTTTCCTTTCATCCAATGGTTGGATTGAAGGAAAAGTTGCAGGAAAAAACTGGATTATAAGAGACGGAGATTTTAATGCAATTCTTGGACAGAAAATAGGTAATATAAGATCTGGTTCTTGGCACGCCTTATTGAATATAGAGTAATTTTTTTCTTTTTTATAATTCTTATAAATTTAAGTTAATTAAAATAATAAGAATATTCATGGGTCGGTGGTCTAGTGGCCTATGACGCCACCCTTACAAGGTGGAAATCGCAAGTTCAAATCTTGCTCGACCCACTCTCATGGGCTGGTAGATCAACGGAAGATCGCTTCCTTAAGTTTTTAACTGGAAACGGCATGGAAGAGGTTACGGGTTCGAATCCCGCCCAGTCCACAAATTTATTATATAGCTATTCTAAAAATTAATTATGAAGATAGCCATTAAGAAAAAGAATTTTTTTGAGATAACGGCTTTGTTAATCATCTTGTTAGTCTTTGCTTTTGGCTGGCTTTATCTAGAAGTTGTGTTCAATGTCATTCAAAAACCCTTTGATTTTGACATCTATTTTGAGAAGAATGAAGGGACAGTAATCAAGGAAAAATCAATAACCTCTACAATAATCGTATTTTCTGATTTTAAGAAACCTCAACCTGTTGAAATATATGTTTCTAATTGTCCCAAATACTCTACTTGCACTCTGTCAATAAACAATGCTAATCCCACCTACACTTCTGACCTGACAATTACGCCATCCGAGCTGACGCCTGAAGGAACTTATCCGATAAATGTTTTTGCGACAGGTGGAGGCATTAACAAGGCAGCAACCCTTTACCTAACCATCAAACCTAAAGAATGCATTTGCACTCCATGGATTAGCGAGGGCTGCGGAGTTAGATGCAATTCTGAGATGTACATCGTTAGGAGCTGTGAGCCAAAAGGATGCGATTTGGAGTCGAGATGCGCCTACAACTCTTCTTGCATCAAGGGGTTTTCAATACAATCAACGCCCTCTTACAGTAGAATTGCTAACCAGAAAGCTTTTTTTATAATCAACATAACTTCAATAAACGGTTTTTCGGATTTTGTTTATTTGACAGCTTCGAACTGTCCTCCTGGTGCGGTCTGCTCTTATTCGCCAAGTCCTGTTTATGTTCCTATCGGACGTTCAGCAGTCTCTACGTTAACAATCATAGCTTCCCTAGGTTCAGCAATAGGCGATTTCACAGTGACAACCACAGGTTTCAGCAATAAGACGTTTCATTCAACTAACTCGTCGATAACTATCACTTAAGCAATCAGGAGGGCTTCTATTACTCCTGCAACAAATATCATTGCTATCGATACTGCCAGGAATATCAGAGAGTCGTTCATCGCGGTTTCAAGCTTACTCTTTTTTTCTAAAAAATGATAGTTTTAAATATGTGTTATGAATAGTTATTTTATTATTGAGAAATAACGGAGCAACAAAGCAAATGGAAAAATTAATTTTCAAAACTTCTTCTAGAAGAACTTTTACTGTTAGAATTTAAAAGGTGAAAAAATGTTTGGACCACATCTTATGCTTGATTGTTATGGTTGTAATGAAGACAAACTGAAGGATTTAAAATTTGTCTTAAAGTTCCTTGACGACTTGCCGGACTTGATACACATGCACAAGATAGCAGAGCCTCATGCAATTGATTATACTGGTAATCCAAAATCTTTTGATAAAGGCGGCATCTCGGCTGTTGTTATAATAGCGGAATCGCACATATCAATACACACATTTCCTTCCCACAAATATATGAGCGTGGACATTTTTTCCTGCAAGGATTTTGACGTAGAAAAAACAATAGATTTTACTATTAAAACCTTTGAAGTCAAAAAGATTGAAAAAAAGTTCATTCACAGAGGCTCGGAGTTTCCCAAAGAAGTTCCCAAGGCAATAGAGATCGTCAAGAAGCAAAGAGAGAAAATTAAAAATAATTAGTATAACAATCCAGCTATCCCGCCAAGTCCTATTAATTGTTGACCACTTGTATGTTCAGAAGATATCACCATTATTCTGCATCTTAATTTATCAGCTTTATCTAGCATTTCTTCATAATCCCTAACTTTAGCGTCAGAAACCAGCAGAAAGCTAACAATTCCATTATTCAAAGCATCTCTAGTCTTCTCTAAACCGTAGACGGCTTTACCGCTCTTGTTGATTTCCTCTAGTAACGTTTCAACTGCTTTTGTTTCCTCTGTTATCCTGCTGTATTTAGTTATCTTTTCAATCAAACCCTTCTTCAACACTTCCTGCAGACCTAGGTTGCCTGTTTGATAAGTGAATTCTATTATAGTTTTATCTAGCAACTCTTTTGCCCTTTGCTTCATCAGCTTTTGCAAGTCATCCCTAGCGAACCCAGGGCCAGCAATTATTATTTTCACAACTTTTTCAGACCTTGTCCTTAATTCATCTAATAGTTTTGCGTAATATTCATTCCTTTTAACCTCGGACTTTTTCGAATCAAACCTTTTTCCTGACGCTTCTGATACCAGGTTGAACAGGTGTTTGTATCTTTCCTTGAGAAAATAAAAGTCAGCATCATTCTCATCCAGAATGCATATAAGAACTGGCTCAGGTTTTCTCTCAGCAGACTTGACCATGTCTACTTCCCAAGATCTCCACTGTTTTTCCACTTTCAGAAACTTGTCCGGTTCTATTTCAATGGTGTGATAACCCCTTTCCACGTCCTCTGGCGCCTCTGTTATCTTGCCTGTTAATCTTAATTTGTCCTTTAGCTCTATCTTCTCAACCTGTACCTTCATTATGACTTCCCTTCTTCCTGTCTTTGCCCTTATCAGGTCTCCCTCCCTCCTTATCTTAACACTTCTCGGAGACTTTGCAGTGACGAGGCTGCCCGGAGTTATGACATCCTTCAATATTGACAGGTCTTCATTAGATTCCGGGGTTATCTTGCCTAAATTGTGCTTTAAATCAAAACCAGAGCGCATAACAATATTTTTATGCTTAACTGTTTAAATAACATTTATGCCAGACTTTATGCCTGTCTTGTTAATAGCAGTAATACTTTTCGTAGGCCTGTTGATAGTCTTTGGTGGAGGTCTTGTCTCTGTGCCATATGAATCGCATGGTCAACCTTCTCACTATTTTCCTTCTGACAGAACAATAGATTTCAATAACTTTGAAGTCTATTACACTTCGTCTGAGGAGAGAGCAGGATATGTGGGAGGAGAGGTTTCTAATGGTGTTTTTGCCAAGGAAGATAAAAAAATAGGTTTTCAAGTTTCTAGGCCTGAGGAAGTTTCTGAGGCTTTGCTAGACCTCAAGGTTTGGAACACCAACTACTATGGCAGGTTCGTTATCCTGGTCAACGGGAAAGAAGTTTACGTGGGCTATCCTCCTGTTGGCGAGAAATTAATAAGTTTTGATAAGAGTCTTCTGAAAGATGATAATGTTCTGGAGGTAATGGCCGAGAGCTCCGGGTGGAGGATTTGGGCTCCCACTGTTTATTCTTTTGATTTGAACACCGAGATAGATTATCTTGGCAAGAAGACCAAGAGCTTTACTTTTGATTTGAATGAGGGAGAGACAAAGTATATGACCAGAGCCAGGATTGTCGTTTTTGGAGACAGGACAGGCATTGGAAACCTTAAAGTCAGGATAAACGGTGAAGAAATCTATAGCGGTTTGACGACTGCTTACCAGGACTTTCCCACGAGCATTCTTCTGACAGGAAACAACACAGTTGATTTTTCCACAGAGCCGAACACCACTTATGACATTTCTTCCGCTCAGGTGATAGTGTTCTTTGAATAAATAGATATACGGGTTTTTACATTCTTTATTCATGGGAATATTTGATAGACTTAAAAATTTGTTCAGAGCAGATAAAGGAGAGGAATATGTTTATTCTGCTAAAGAACTTTCTTCAAATTCTGTGAAAGAGTCTAAAAAATTTATTCCTTTCGGTTCGCTCCTTAAAGATAAAAGTGGCATGCTACTCAAAAAAGGAGACAGAATAGTAGGTAAGGGAATAGACAGCTATACTTTATATATACCTGGATATAATAGTTCTAGATTACAAAAATTCTATGAAGAAGCTAAAAAATTTGTTGGCAATACCACAGGAGAAGAAAGAGTACAAAAACTTATGCAATTTGTTCATGATAATATTGAACATGAAGTTGGATGGGAAAGGCAAACCATAACAGAACAACAAAAACATTCAGGTATTATTGAAAAAGAAGTTTCACTTATAAGATCCATTTTCTTAGGAAAGGGGGTATGTAAAGAACAGGCAGCAGTTCTATCAATGATGTTAAGAATGGAAGGGTTGGAAAATGAATTTATACGAGGCAAACCTGAAATAACATCACCTTTATTCGGTTCCTTGCCTATGGAAGAAAGAGGTGGTAGACATGCATGGATCAAAGTCAAGGTAGGGAACGATTATTACTATGTAGACCCCACTAATGAATGTTTTGAGAAATACGATTCAGGCTTATTAAAATATAAACTTCACGAAGATAGCGGCTACTACCCAAGAAGTGATGGAACCCTTATAAAAAGGAATGATAGTAGATTTGTTCCATTTGGTTCATTATTAAAAGATAAAAGTGGTACTTTTCCTAGGGTTGGAAAAATACCCAAACTCAATCTTTTTGAAAGACTCAAAAACTTTTTTTGGCCATCTAAAGGAGATAAAACTGCTAAAGAAATCACAACGGAACAAGAAGCTTTGCAAGAACTCACCGATAAACTTGCTTTTGAATTATCAGATTGGTGGGGCATTCCAAGAGACAAAATCAAAGGAAGAATACCTAAAATTGAAACTATCAGCTCTGATGAAATGTATTTTATGACAGGTTCAGGTAGAAATCTCGGATTATATAGTTTTGAAAAAAATAAAATTTTCTTAAATTCCTACGTTGCTAGCGAAAAACATCTTGCTATTTATCCTGAACAAGATGAAAAATACACCTTATATTCTGTGAAAGGTGTTATAGGAGAAGAGGTTGGTCATTTTATAGAAAATTTTGTTAAAACTGATTTAAATATAAATTTAAATGACGTTGATGTTTCAGAATTTTTCGGTTTAACCTCAAGTCTTTTTATCGCTGAAAAAATTCCTCAATTGTTCAAAGAAGAATACAGAAGATGTTTACTAGAAGCGGCTAATTTCAGTAAAGAAAAGAAAAATCTTGAAATTCAATTAGCAGATCTTGAAAAACAAAAAATGGAAGCGGAACAACCTAAAAAACCTGTTCTTGGTATTAAACCCGGTACTAATTATACATCTTCATTAGCGAAGTTTGCTTCTAAAGAAACAATTAAAAATCAAATTAAGGAGTGCCAGACCCAAATAGAACACTTGTCATACTATCCTGCCGTTGCTTACTATTATGAAATGAGAAAAATGACCCCTCAAGAGAGGTATAAACTAATAACTATGCAGCAAGCGCAAATCAAAAGTGAGATAATAAAACCAATTTCAGACAGATTAACGGAAATTGTAAATAGCATATTAGCAGAAGATAATTTACTTCGTCTAGAGAGAGAAAGATTATTGATGCCAGAAACAAACACTAAACAGGTAGCAGAAGAAGTTTCTGAACCTGAAATTGAAGAATTAGAAGAGCATGAGGGACAACCTCCAGAGGAATACCCAGAAGCAGAACAGAATCTAGAAGAACAAACGCAAGGAGAATCTGAACAACCCTTACAAGAACAAGAAGTACAGGAAGAAGAGCAAACGGAAGAAGCGCAAGAGGAACAATATGCCCCAGAATCCGAGCAGGCTCCACAACAACCCAAAATAAACATAAGTATTCCTGATAAAGTCACTAAAAAAGTTGCTAAAAAATTAGAATCAATGGGGATTAAATTACCTAAGAAGATGATAAAGAATTAAGCTTTGTTCTAGAATTTTTCATCATCAATTAATATTAGATAAATAATATATACCAACTTCGATAAATCTTAGATTAAGTGTTATAATGCCAATGGAAGTAAAAAAAGACTATCAGAAAATTTATGATTACATTGTAAGCCAAGCTTCAAAAGATAATCTTCCTGCTCCACAGAAGCAAAGATATCTGTACATGTTGGATAAGATAAATGAACTGCAATCTCAAGGAGTGGATTTTAATACAGCAGTTCAAAAAGCGTACAGTGGTGCGAACATAAGCTATGCACAAGAAAGAGAAAAACAGGCAGTAGCCGCAGGAGATACCGCTCATGTTAAATTCTTCCAAAGTATGAGAGGTCATGCACTAACCATGACCCAAAAAGGGCAAAATATAGCTATGGCGAAAGCTAAACGTCCACCAGGTTATAACCCTGCTAGTGTTCCATATAATCAACGTTTAGGCGCCGTGGCTGGTAGAAATGTTCACGTTAGACGTTATGACATTCTTATTTATATAATAGCTGGAATACTCTGCTTTTTTATTCCTCCTTTATTTGGCATACCTGCTTTAGAATACTTGGCAATCGCGCTCATTGTTTTCATTCCTATTTATTCATTAATGCCCGGCCAAGGTCAGGTTGTTGGGTCACTCGGGGGCGGGAGAATTACTCGCGAAGCTCCATGGCAAATCGGTTCATTAATGACAAAATCTATTTCTAAGATTGCTGCTTTTATTCTAATAATTCTCCAGTTTTACGTTGGCTTTACTGTTTTTCGTTTAATCACCGTAGTAATCGCATTTTTATTTTATTTTTCAATGCCAATGCACTACAGGACCAGTGAGCCTTACAGAATGGTAGAAGCATGGTTTAGAATGTTGCTCGGCGTTTTTATAGCGTACATGCTTTCGATGACCTTTACTGGTTTTGGACCAATGGGTAACGGAATCGGATCGGCATTCCTCTTATTGGGTTTAGCTTTCTTTGTAACATTTCCCACGCACATTCAAGACCAAAATAGTGTGGTCAATATAAGCTTTCTAAACAACCTTTCAGAAAGCAGAGAATTTCAAATGATAGATAGATTACTTTTCTCATCTTTTATGCTGTTTTCTTTTTTCATATTTTTAAGTACAATGAGTGGTAACATAGGTGACTTTAGTCATATTATATTTTATGCTGTTGGCGGAATGGCTTTCTTTACTGGTTTTAGCACAGGTCCAGAAGGAAGGCCTGCTTTGGGAGTTATAATGATTCTTATCATGGCATTCATATTAACAAGTTCATACCCAGGCTATTTTGGTCAGTCTGTGTTCGGTTATTACTGGCCTCAAATCCAATCCTTTGGAGACACGTATCTAGGTCCTTTGAATACTGCATGGGCACAGGCTCAATCTAGTATGGGTGACGCTTGGGAAATGATGACCTGTCCTCAATGCTATTATCTAAAGATGCAACAAAAAGAACAGGCAACCAAATCAGTGATAATGACAGGCGGGACTCCCATGTCAATAGAGATAAGCAAATTTGAGTTAGTGCCGTCAATGATTGGAACCTTAGAGCCGAGCGAACCTGTGATAGGTAACATGGAGCTTCATAATCAAGGAGATTTCACTTCAAAAGAAATAAAATTAGATTTGTTTGTTAGACGTGTAAATGCAACAGAACTTAAAGAATATCCAACAGGAGAAATTTCCAAATTGTACTGCAGTCAAGCTGTCACTCCTTATGGTAGTTCAAATGGTGGCAGTTCTGGCAATACTTTAATTCCAGCTAATTGCGATTGGACAGGAAAAACGTACCCAACAGAGATGAGATCTATTACATTTAAACTTGATGAAGGTTTAAGTGCATGGGATGGCATATTTAATGATTGTTCAGACATTTCTACTGGTACTCTAACATCGTGTACTCCTTGTTTTGGCGGTTGCACATTAGAAAGTGGTAATATAACATACGATTATGCTGGTACAAGTGTTAAGGTATACGCTAATCTGACTTATGATTATGTTGTTAATGTATCAATGCCAATTAACATTATTGGTTCTGATCTTTATTTGAAAAAACTTCAGGCTGGAGATATAATCTTGCAAGACTTTACATCTGAATACACAGGAGGTCCTACAAAGGCAACTTTATGGACTCCAAAACAGCCAGCAAGAACAGATATTCCTTTCTTGGTTGTGGCTTCTATTTATAATGATGGCTCAGGAGAAATATTGAAAATAGATAATTTTAAAATTACCATTTATAACAGCAGCGGTTCAATAAGCGATGTTACATTAGTAGGTTCATCTTTCAGAAAAAGCTCACCTCAAAGTAAAGCAATACCGGACGGTTGTGCGATTGGCCCTCCAGAGGGCAAAAATTTCATTATAAATTGTGAACATAATTATTCATACACTGCATCTCCACAATACAGTATAGGGACTATAAAACCTGGAGAATATAAAAGAGTTTCATTTTACATAACACCAAATAACGCTACAATAGACCAGAAAACTACTCAAATTACTGGACAGGCTGATTATACTTATAGAAAAACAACCTCGCAAACCTTAACAGTGGCGAATGCACCACCACAATAATAAATTAGGAAAATAAATATGATAATATGAAAAAATTGTTTTTAACTTTGATATTAGTCTTGCTTGTGTCAGGATGCACTTTACCCGGAGGTTGGAACCCTTTTCAAAGTGGAGGTACTCAAGTAAAGGAATTACCGCCAGATGTTATTTCAATAAACAACGTGAGTGTTTTGCCTTCGACATCTGTTCGTACAAGTGATGAGTTCTCAATCTATTTTGAGTTGTTTAATCAAGAAGAGTTTAATTACATTGATGTAAAATACAATCTTTATGATACTGGTTTGTGCACTCCTACAGGAGGATATCCTACTCTTTCTTGTTATCCTCCAAATTGTGGTTTTTCTCTTGCTCCTAAAGAGATAAGACAAATCGAATGGACTTTTCAAGCTCCTGATGCAGATAAAATCGCCCACCTGAAAGTGACCTGCCCTATCAGATTCAGATTTGATTTTTCATATAATGCAAAATCACAGATTGATGTTCTTGTTATAAGTAGCGAACACTTTTCAGAATTGCAAAAAGCAGGAAAAGCAACAACCTTTTCACCGACTGTAAACGTTGGAAGGGGTCCTATAAAGACTTACTTTGATTTTGGAACAACCTTGCCTGTAAAGAACAATGCCAGCTTGCCCGTATACATAAGAGTAGAGGACAAAGGAACAGGATTGCTGCAAGATATTGGAGCAGGCAATTTTAATGTAACTTTCCCTAATGATTTTACAGTTCCTGATGGTACTGATACATGTCCTTATTTTAATTGTACCAATAAAAATTGTACAAGCAATGCTAATATACCAATAATAAGCAAAAAATCTCTTGACATAAGATGCTCAGGCATTAAAACGCCAGCTAACATCGGAGTTCCTGAAAAAACATACTTCATAAGTTCGTCTCTCAACTATGACTACTATGTGGCTGGAGAGGTCGATGTTGAAGTAAACCCATGATTTTTATGAAAAAAATAATATTAATACTTTTACCAATAGTCCTGATTTCTTTATGTTCATATCTTCCTGATTTACAACTACCTTTTCTGACAGGAAACACACAGGTTGCTAGTATTGATTCAGGAAGCCCAGACCTGTTTTTGAATGTGGAAACAACTTCTACAGACATCAAGGGAGGCAGAAGCGTTCAAGTTATTTTTGAGTTGAGAAACAAGCAGAATTATAATTTGAGCAGTGTTAAGTTGGTTGTCTATGACCATCCATGTTTTGTTTCAGGAGAACCTTCGCCAGCATTTAATAAGAGTGATTGCGGTAACGGAGGAACACTAAGGGCTAACCAAAGTTGTATCTGGTCTTGGAGATGGGATTCAGAAGCAACAGATGTAGACAGACAATGCTCGATAAAGTTTTTAGTAACCTACAAGGCGAAAAATTCTATCTACCAGGACATAGCAATTCTGCCAGAAACAGAGTACCTACAGAGACAGGTGGCAAATACACTTTCTAACATTCCTGTTCATTCGTCCTCAGCGTCTGGCCCATTGAATGTATATCTAACATTTTCCGAGGCACAGCCGTTTATTGCAGGCGAGGAAGGTTATGGCATGTACATAAATTATAATAACGTAGGGAATGGTTTTTTCGGGAACATGAGTGGTAAAATAAAATTGACAGCTCCAGATAATATAAAGAATTTGAGTTGCGGTACTGATTATGATTCAAATCTAACTTTGAATAAATCATTAGATTTCATAAATGGAAGGTCTGTTCCAACAAACTGTAATTTTGATACAATCTCTTTTGATACAATCTCAGCTCCCGCGATAGATATAAAGTCTTTGTCCATAGGTGTTGACTACACTTACACTCTTTATAATTCTATTTCTATAACAGTTAGAGGAACAGGTGCACATTAAAAAACATATAGAGGAGAATCTGCAAGTGCCTACATCTAATAAACCTATACCTGCATAGCTGTAATAACCGCTAAATATAAATACGTACTTGACAATTCTATATCAATAACGGTGAAGCCATGAAAAAAATATTAATATCATTATTGGCGATAGTTCTAGTTGCAGGTTGCACGATACCAGGATTACCTAATCTAGGAACAACGACCATAGGCACTAGCGGTAAAGGACTAGAAATAACAACTTTTACAGCAGAGCCTACTCCGGTTTATAGCAGCGCTAGAGTTAGAATTACCATGGAAATCGAAAATCAAGGAGGAACCACTGTTAATAGGACGAAAGCTTTGTCTTATTTGACAGGTTCTAATGTGAATTTAGCAAGTGGTGACGATAGGTACTGGACCTCAACTACAGATACCGAATACAAAACCTTTACAAGAGACATGAGAGCAGCAGATGTTGTAAAAGGAACTTCAGCTGATACAACAAGATTTACTTGGTCATTGACAGCTCCAGTCATTCCAGCAGGTCAAACAAGAACAGACACCTTCTATGGAAGAACTTATTGCGATTACACGACAGCTGTAAACGGGAACATCTGGGTTTATACTGAGGGAGAGGCAGATGCAGCAAAAGCATCAGGTAGATCATTGAATGCAGCTTCATTTACGTCCACAGCAGGCCCTGTAGGTTTGAGTGTAAAATTATCCCCTGATCCAGTAATCTACTATAGCGATACTACTGGCGGTGAGACTTTTTCATTGTATATAACTGTCTCAAACTTGGCAAGCGGTACAATATACAAGTCAGGTAAATCTTATACTACTCCATTCGTAATAACGGATACAGAATACAACAACGTAACGGTTAGTGTGGATTATGATACTAGTGTGTTAACTCTTTCAAACCCAACAGATTGTATCGGACCACAAGAATTACCAGCAGGCAAATCAACAACATTGGTTTGCGATTTCACAATATCAACCCCGCCAACAACATTCCAGTCATACCCAATAACAATCAATGCGGACTATGGTTATTTCACAGAAAGATCAGCAACTGTAACAGTTCAAGGAAAATAAAATTCTGAAACGTAGATTTTCCGTAGTGCAAACAATATGCTACTGCTCAACATAAATCTATAAATACAAGAATTACAATCTTATGATAGAAATAAAAGGTGATTTTAAAATGAATAAAACGATTTTAATAGCTACGCTAGCCATAGTTTTCGTAGCAGGCTGTACACAAGCTAATTTAACTACAATATTTCAGCAAACGACTAACACAGTAGTAGCAGGCGCAGGAATGGTAATGACAGATTTCTCAGCGGATCAAACAGATGTTTTCGGCGGTCAGACAGACAGGATAATGATGACTGTCAGCAACATGGGCGGTCACTCAGTTCCAGATTCAGATTCATTAATTTATTTGACAGGTTCAGCTGTAAGTCTTAGTGGCGATAACACCATTTATTGGACTGGTCCAACAGAAACTTTGATTAAAAAGTTTGTTAAAGAAATGAAGCCAGCAGACCCGATAAGAGACACGCCAGCAGACGAGAAAACAATCTCTTGGTCTTTGAAAGCTCCAAATGTTTCAAGAGGTCAAAAAACAACCTACCTTTTCATAGGAAGAGTCTATTATGACTATCAGACAAAGGTCAATGGAAACATATGGGTTTATTCTGAGACTGAGGCGGACACATCAAAGACAGCTGGCAAGACATTAAACAAGGCAACATGGAGTGCAACGTCAGGTCCAGTGGCAATAAACGCTAAGGTATCGCAAGACCCTGTTATACTGTACAGTGGTGAGAGTACAATAACTCTAGTAATAAAGGTAAGCAGTGTAGGCGGTGGAGTATTATACAAGCAAGGATCAATTGATTATTCCATAACTGATCCAAATAGTCTTGCATTAACATCAGACGAGATAAACAGAGTTTTAATCAGCGGTAATGTGGCAGGTACTTCTTTACCAAGCGATTGCACTAACAGCGGTCAACCAGTAGAATTAATTGGCGGTAAGGATGCTACATTGACATGCGATGTAACAATAACACCTCCAGCAACATTCCAAGGTTACCCAATAACAATAACAGCAGACTATGGATACTTTAACGAAAGAACAGCTAGCGTAACGGTTTCAGGCAGATAATTTTTTCGATTTTTTAAGTAGAGAAGAAATTCTCTACTCTAATTTTATTATTTTTAAATATAGCTATCTATACTTCTCTGAGGCTGCTTCTTAGCAACGTTTCCATTTAATATTAATTTACCATAAACACCATCATAGCCCGGTTGAACTTTTAATTTACCCTCCCTGTTCTTGATTATGATTTCGGCAAGTTTCTCATCGACCAAAATCTTTAATCTTTCTTCATCAACATTCAAAAGGACGTTTAACTCAGAACCGAATTCTTTTGTTAGTTTCGTGGACTCTTCCCAGACTTTCTTGGAGAACGGCTGAGTGCCGTAGAACTCTGCTATCAGCTCTGATAAAGGCAGCAATGATTTGAAGGGTATGGCGTTTCTAGGAACAAAGCCTTCTTCTCTATCAGCCAGTTCATCGACTCTGTGCAGGACGCCTATCGTGAGTGGTTTGCCACAAACAGGGCATAGGTTATGGTATTTTATTGCTTCCTTTGGATCTATGGAGACATTGTGAATCCTATGTCCATCCCAGTGGTATTTTCCATAAGCAGGGTCAACCTCAATCGTGTACAAGAACTTTTTTGGATCCTTTTCTTTTATGGTGTTTATCACTTCTTTGTATTTCATTTCTGTTTCAAATACATTTAATTCCCTTCCAAGTCTTGAGGGCCAAGGACTATGACTATCGCTATTCGAAACGAGAGCGAACCTGTCTAAAGCAGATAATCGCCAGTTCATTGCAGGATCACTTGATAAACCGGTTTCCAGCGCGAATATATTTTTTATTTGGTCTTTGAAACAATCATCTATTGAATCAAAGCCGGATTTGCTTCCGAAAACAGAGAACCAGGGAGTCCAAATATGTGCAGGTATTATCATTATTTCTTTAGAGATATTGATCAAATTTTCCAACATTTCTGCGCAGTCTATTTTTGTTATTATAGGTCTGCCGTCGCTTTCTAACTTGCCATAATTTTTAAGAAATTCATTCACCTGTTCTACCACTTCGAAGCTAGGAGCTAGAATAACGTTATGAACTTTTCTTGTTTTTCCGTCATTGTATATGTTTGAAACCTCTGCCTGAAGTATGAAGAACACGTCTTTGTCCTTGAACTGGAACAAACCATTGTCTTCTTTTAACTTTTTCTTTAACTCGTTCAACCAATAGGGATGCGTAAAGTCGCCTGTACCAAGGAGGTTCACGCCCTTGACCTTTGCATACCTTTCCAAGTTTTCTATGTCCATCTTGTCAGAAGTCGCCCTACTATAATGGCTGTGCAAATGCAAATCTGCGAAAATCTTCATTTAATCACTTCATTATTCTAGCAATAGCAACTCCGCCTATCAAATCGACTATAAGACCTGATATAGACCAATAAACCAAAAGCATTGTTGGTAGATTAATCAGCAAGTACATGGTTAGAGACATTGGTATTCCTAGCAAGAACAAAAGAAAACCAAAGCACAGTCCATGTTTAAATGTTGTTCCATTGAAAAATCCCTGTTTAAGTATAGTTCCTACTGGCAAGCTTTTCTTGACCATCTCATAAACCGCCGCATATATTATGCCTGCTATTACGCCGAATACTATTGAGTAGACGTAGAACTCTGTCGGCGGAGGTCCCTGCGCAGGCATCATTATGGTGCTCCAAACCGTAAAATATTTAGGGTCTGTGTAAAAGCTCATTGTTGCAAACGATTCTATCGTATGTATTATTTGAGATATTATTGCAAACACGATTCCCGCTACTATAATTTTCCAAGCTTTCATAACATCACGTGGTGGGCCAGGAGAGATTCGAACTCTCGATTTCTACCTTTTTGATGCCGATTGTCAAGGTAGCGTCATAGCCACTAGACCACCGGCCCATCTTATTTAATTTAAACAACAAATATTTATAAGAATTATTTCTTCTGTATTAGCTTGTCTAAAAGAAGTCTTATTCTATTAATCTGAGGCGCTCTTTTGATTATAACCTCAGGATTATCCTCCCCTCCCGTGCTCCATAATCTGATTGTGCCAATCTTAAAAATCCTGTCAAAAAGATCCTGAGTCAATTCGTAATTAGCCACCTTCTCCCAGTATATGGAGTCTTCTTCAATGTTTATTATACCCCTCTTCTCGATGACTCTGAAATTGGTTATTGCATACTTGTCGTTCTTTCTTAAGAACTCCGGGATGGCTATTAAAATGGTTCCAGCAGCAGAAAAGAATGCTAAAAAGTAAAGGTTGTAGTTTGAGATTGCGGAAAGTATTGGCAGAACACCGAGAAATACTAGTATGCCGACAGCAATCACAAACACTGCGATTATATACCAGCGAAGATATGCTAGTCTAGTCGGATGGAATATCAAATAAGTTTGTTCAGCCATACTAAATTGTTGTTTCTCTTAAATAAAATACTTGTGCGCCGACCGGGATTCGAACCCGGATCGTGAGCTTGGGAAGCTTATACAGCACAGCTTTCATATCCTGACCATTAGACTATCGGCGCATGGATAGAAATAGATTATTAATTATAAAATCTTCTTCTCTAGGACCTTTTTGTTCCTAAAGTCAATTATTTCTATTTTAAGGTTCTTTAATTCCATCTTCATGTTATCATCTAAAGCTTCCGTGTCTATAACCAAGACAGAATTAAATTTCTTTTTTTTGGCATCGTTCAGAAGTATTTTTGCGTCCATGTATTTTCCGGCAAATCCCCAAGCCTCCGCTATCTTTTCCATTTGCTTTATTCTTATATCATCAGCTCCGATGGTAAATATAGCAATCATCCCAATATACCTCCAAAGGCTTCTGCTGCCTTATCCTCTTCTTCTTTAATCTTTTCTTTTGCTTTGCTCAAGTATTTCTCGTCAACACTTTCAACAAACTCTTTTATAAGTTCTTTACATTTTGCTATTCCTTCTTCAGTTCCATCGATTAAAAAGAAGCTTCCGTCTTTTTCTATATCTAAAGACTTTGCGTCTCTAATGGTTATGCTTTGCTTAGCTGCCACATCAAAGTCGCTTTTCAGTTTCTCTTCAGCCTTTCTAACATTTTCCTTTTTAACAAATGCTGCCCAATCCATTCAATCACTTTATATCATTTTTGATATTAATTATATAAACTTATATGAAATTAGCCCCAAGGCGGATTTGAACCGCCGACCTTCTGTTTTCTTGCTTTGATACGAGATTCGCCTTTGTATCAGACGCTCCACCAAGCTGAGCTATTGGGGCATAATACTATTAAAAATTCTAAAATTATATAAATATCATGAAAGAGGCCATGTTCTATAAACAGTTAAAGAATGCTGTCAAATGTGGTCTTTGCGCTAGAAACTGCATTATACCAGAAAACCAAACAGGCTTTTGCAGGGTTAGAAAAAATGTTAAAGGAAAGCTATACTCGTTAGTTTATGGTAGATTAGTATCAGTCGGAGTAGATCCTATAGAGAAAAAACCGTTGTATATGTTTGCCCCAGGTTCGCATGCCTTATCAATGTCTACTGTTGGTTGTAATTTTAGATGCAATTTTTGTTGCAACTATGGCTTGTCTCAAGAGTGGATAGATATAACTGGAGAAGAATATGCCTCTGAAAAATTGGTTGAATTGGCAAGAAGACATGATGTTCAAGGCTTCTCCTATACTTATGTTGAGCCAACAGTATTCTATGAATTTTCTTATGACACTGCAAAGATAGCCAGAAAGAATGGTTTCTATAACATGTGGGTTACCAATGGTTATACTACTCCAGAAGCAATAGAAGAAATATCGAAATATATGGATGCAGTTGTTGTTGATTTCAAAGGTTCTGCAAACCCAAAGTTCTATAAAGAATTTTCCCAGGTTCCTAAGGTAGAACCAATATTCGATGCTTTGCTGGCATACAAGAAAAACAAGGTCTATATTGAGATAACAGATTTGCTGATTCCTAAAGTCGGAGACGATTTAGAAGATGTGAAAAAACTTTGTAAATGGATTGTTGATAATTTAGGCGACGATACACCTTTCCATATAATTCAATTTTTCCCGACTTTTAAAATGACAAATTTACCAAGAACACCTATTGAAACTATGGAGAAAGCGTATGAAATAGCAAAAAAAGAAGGATTAAAGTACGTTTACTTGGGGAATGTTTTCGATCATAAGCTAGAGAACACCTATTGCCCTAAATGCGATGAACTTGTTATCGAGAGAACAATTTTAGGCGTTCAAAAGTTCTCATTAAAGAAGGGGTTGAGTTGTCCCAAATGCGGGGAAAGGATACCTATTTTTGGAGAAAAATGGATACCAAAGCAGCTTTGGAAATAAATTTAAAGCTTTGGAAATTAAATTAATTCTTATGATACATGAAGAGGAAGCAAATAAAAAAGTCGAAGAAGGGTGCTTTAGGGCATGGATCGCTTTCAATGCTCTGGCAATAAACGAAAATGTAGCAAGAGAGAGCTTAGAAACTCTGATTAATAAATTAGACAAAGACGATAGAGTAAAGATTTATAAAAAAGTTTTTGGGGAAGCAAAGAGGGTTGAAAAACCACTTAAGAATATAGAGTTTGGTTATTCGGTGACTTGCGAAGTTAATCTCGTATCTAAAAGTTTTGACAATCTTGCCCAAGTGGTAATTGAATATGGTCCATCTGCCATAGAGATATACGAACCAGAAAAATTTGTTTTAAAGGTAGGGGAAGCCCAATCGATTTTGAATTCGATTGCGTTTATGATGCACTCGCTTGCAGCAGCCGGAGCCGGCGGCATAGTTGTTATGAAGGGCGAAGAGTGATAAAATGAAGAAAATTTTTATTTTATTATTCCTTATCTTACTCTCAGTTCCATGCTTCTCAAAAGAACTATACCAGTACGGAGTTACAGCAGAGATTTTTGAAAACAATACTGTTAGCTACAAATTAACCTTGATTTTTGTAAATAATACCGATCAAACTTTTATATTTCCAATAAGCTCTTCAAACAATGTTAAAGTTGAATCTATTGCTGACTGTAACGTGCAATCAGGAATGCTGGAAACAAATATATTATGTAACTTGAAAGTTTCAAATAGGACCGTTGTAGTTATAAGTTATGACTCAGAACAAAAAGTTAGTAAAAAAGACAATTATTTCTTGTTCGAAGATTCTTTTAAAATAAACAGCGACTCTGACACAGCTTCTTTTTTAATTAAATTACCAGAAGGCACGGGTTTAAAGGAACCAATAGAAAATTCTTACAGCCCTTCAGGTGCTCTAATCGGTTCTGATGGCAGGAGAACGATAATAAATTGGATAGAAAATGACTTGAAAAAAGGTAAAAAATTTGACGTTTCAATTGCGTACGAAAAAATAGGTGAAGTCGTTATCTCAGAAATTCCCATTCAGATTATATTGTTTATCGCATTTTTAATAATTGTAGGCTTTGCATTTTTCTACCAGTTCTATTGGAAGCACAGACGTGTAAATTTAATTATACCAATATTGAAAAAGGACGAAAAAAAAATATTTGATACCATTATGAAACATGGAAGCGGTGTCAATCAAAAATTAATTGTCAATGATAGCGGTTATTCGAAGGCAAAAGTATCAAAAGTTCTGAAAAGTTTAGAGGAAAGAGGAATTTTAAGACTTGAGCGAATTGGTAGGAGAAACAAGGTACATATAGGGAAGAATTTTGATAAGAAGCCACAAAAAGCCTCCGGAAACAATTAAATGGCATAAATACTTTTATTTTATATTCAAATCATATGAAGAAACAATACGTAGATACCTCGTGAACAGTCTCTTGAAGTTTATATATCCCTCCTTAACGCAATTAACTTCTAACAATTGGTGCCAAAAATATCCAGAAGTATTAATCTTTTTGGCGCGTAAGCGCATTTTGGCGCCAGAAATTAAGCGCATTCACCGCGCAATAAAAAATATGGAGGAATAAAATATGCAATTTAGAAAATTGGCCGCAGTAGCCGGTTCAGCTCTTATGGCTGGATTAGCACTCGCAGGCCCAGTAATAGCAACACAAGTAACTCAATTAGGAAAAATATCAGATATGGTCAGCGTATCAGGTACAACAGCTAGCTTCCCAATATTCGTAATTGGTGCAACTGCTCAAACAGCAGACGTAGCAGGTGCTGTGAATATAGCTACCAACTTGGCATCAAATGCCGTGGTTACTTCGAGTGTAACATCAACAATAGCAGGAGAAAGTGTTACAGGCGGAGCAAAGTTAGCTACAAGTGGTATATACCTAACACCTTATTACAACCCACAAAATGTCAAAGGAATTATGACAGCTTCGGATATACCATCTTTGTTAGGAAGTGGAATTTATTCAGCATCATCAGGCGGATCCTACCAATACAAACAATATCTATACATGTTGGGACAAGACACAAACAGTAACCCTGCAAAAATAGTATTTGCTAGGCCAACAACAGAAAACGCTCCAAGAATAGCATTCAAGACACCAGGATCTTCAGCACTCTGGACATACAAGTTGACGTTTTCAACGCCAGTTTCATTGTCTGGAGTAACGAGTACTGCAACACTACAAACTACACTTCAAGGTACGACTGTAAACCTTCTTGGTAAAGACTTTATCATATCAGATGTTACATACGGTGGAACTACACCAAATGGTTACATATCTGATTTGACATTGCTTGGAGGTAATAATGTAGTTACTGTAGAAACAGGAACACCAAAAACAGTAACAACCGGTTCAAAAGATTATACAGTTACATTGACAGGAGTCGCTGCACAGACAGTAGGTTCATCCACATATTATTCTGCCATTGGTGACATAAACGGAGAGTCATTCACACTAAAGGCAGGAGATACAAAAGTAATGTCCGATGGGACAGTGATTGCTGCAATAAAAGTCTTCCAAGGTAAGACTGGAGCAGCAGATTATGCATCATTAGCAATAGGTGCAGACAAAGTCAAACTAGCCAGAGGTTCAGGGTCAGGAACTGATGCATCAACAGCAGGAGCAGTAACAAAAGGAACATCAGTAGTGTCTGAATTAACATCAGATATAGTTTCAAGTGAGACAGGTGGTTGGTCAACATTGTTAATAAAATACACACCGAGCCAAGATGCTTGGTTGTCTCCAGGAGAAGCGAAAACAGACCCATTCGCATCGACCTTTAACGTAAAATTCAACAGCATTATACCAGATACAACAGATACTGCAAACAGACAGACAATATCATTCGACCCGTCAGGATACAACATGCGATTAACTTACAAGAATGCTGCAGACGCTGCAATCCCAATGTTTACACTTTACACAACAACTGGAACCACATGGTATTGGGCATCGTCAACAGTGTCAGCAACAGGCCAAGACAACGGTTATAGAGATGTTGTATTCGATGAAGGAGCAAATATCAGTGCAATAGAACAAGATTACTTTGTAATAGGCAAGGGAGGTTTCTCCCACACGATGCAGTTCATTTCATTTACACCATCAACAAGCACATTGACATTTACAGACGAGTCAGGCAATTCAATAACGTCTACAAACTCTTCTGCGACTTTAGCAGACCTGATAGTCGATGGTAACACGTACAGAACGCACATTGTAGACGCTACAAAGAAAATAGTCAACATCGACTTGAACGGAAATGGCAACATTGCAGGAACAGCATACGCATCTTATGTAGGTATAGGAAATGAAACTGGAAGAGAGTACAGCTTCGTTACTCCTAAGATGATAACAACAGGACAAGGTGGATTGTACTTCTACAAGGGAATGAGTAGTGCAATAACACCAGCAGCCGCAGGCACATTGGCAAATGTTGGTCTGTTTGGTTTCAACCTAACAAATTCGACTGGTATATTAGGAGACTTGAGAGTAGGTTCAACATCCATAGGTTCCATAGCAAATACAACTAACTATGTAGCAGGAACTGCAGACGATGGTTACATTGATATGGTTGTGAATTGTACAGGAACTCCGATCTCAGCTTGCAACGTTGGTATAGGAACACTTGCTACAGGAATATTAACAGACCCAGGTTTCGTCTTGGTTCAAGAAGCTGAACAAGGTGGAATGACTCACAATTGGATATACCTACCTGTATCATACGATACCTCAAATACAAGAACCTACATTGGAACACCCAGATCAGATGATACCAACTTTGATGGAACACTTTCAGTTCTAGGAACAGCAACACAATACAAAGGTTTGACAACTTACGGAACTCTTGTAGAACACTTGTCTACAACACTTGGAGGTTCAGCAACATTAAACTATCCAGACGTATTCACGTATGGCAATGTTTATGTGTTGACACCGACAGGAACAATATCAAGTGGTGGTACTGGAGGCACTATGACAACTCAGCAAGTATTGCCAATTACAGCTGACGTTGTTAAGCTTGACACAGATTCAGACATAAGCACAGCAATACAGAACAACGATGTAATAATAGTCGGTGGACCATGCATCAACAAGATAGCAGCTCAAGTCTTAGATAAGACTTACCCAGCATGTGGAGCAGCATCAGGAATACCTGAAAACGCAGCTTTGATACAATTGTTTACTGACAAGTTTGCAACAGGTAAGACAGCTCTATTGGTAGCTGGTTGGGAAGCAGACAACACAGACTTAGCAGCTAGAATCGTTCAGACAGGATTCCCAGGTGCCACAGCAACTCAGTCAGCGGGAACAACACTAACCGTAACAGGAACAGTAGTATCTCCTAGCTATTCATAATAGCTAGATAGGGGAGAGTTTTGGTTTCCCCCTTTTTTCTTTTTCTTTTTATTTCTTAGCAACAGATGATATAATATGAAAAATTTGCTGAAAATATTCATAATATTTATAGCGGTAGCCTTTGCTATAATTTTCCTAGTAAGTGTTAATGTGGTGCCTATCAACGAAGGCCCGTTCGAAGATTCTTATTCTTTGTACTACGCAGGCGATGTAAGGCACTTTAGAGCAAATTTATTCGAGGCAAACAAGACTGTTGTCTATCCTGATGAAGAAGCTATAAAAAATGTTCTGTTAAACCAGAATGTCTATAAAATAGACATAGCTTATATTCCGAACGAGACAGAGAATGCCAACTACCTTGCCTCGAGTTTTGAGATAACAAACAAATTAGGATTGGTTTACAGAAGCTACTTCAATGAAAAACCTAGCGTTTTCAAGGATGAGGATAATAGCTCTTGCATGCTATTCTTCCAAGAAAAAAAGACAAAATGCTTTAAGTCATTACCGATAAACTCTACCGATGAGCTAGTCCCCACTGATGTGGAGCCGGCAATACTTTTGCTAGGTCCCTCTAGAACCAATCAAACAGGCGTCACAGTTAAAGGCAATCTCATAATTTTAGAAGGTAAAGACTTTTCTCAGGTGAACAGAAACTATAATGACTTGGATCTGGTGGTTGACAAGATGCTTTTGGTGCTGATGCTTTCAAAGGATTAACAAATCTTTTAGAGCGTTTATATCCTTGAGCCCTTCATATTTTTTGTTGTTTATAATAAGCGTGGGCGCTGTTGTAACATTGTAAACATTCTTGATAAGATTTAAGCTGTACAAGTCCTCATCCTTGTCCAAGGCAAAGGTCATTATCTTGTCCGGGTACTTCTCCTTGAGGAAGGAGAGTACAAAGCCTTGGGCCTGGCAGTCGTCACAGTTCTTGATGGCATAGAAATAGAGCACTGTGTTAACGGAACTGTTGCAGTTCTTCTTGAACAATTCCCAATAAGACCAGAGTTGTATGAGGTTTATTATATAGTTTCTTTTTATAGTGTAGAAATCAGGGTTCTTTACCATCTCGTTGTCATAGTAGCTTACTTTCTGTCCTAAATCTGCACTCTGTGTTGCAGTTTTTTCTATCTCATAGTTTAATGTGTTGCAAGAGTTTGCTCCCAAAGAATTGGTTAGCATCATCTCGGTCTCTATGTCCCTTTGCTGTAGCTGAAGGCTTTCCAAGTCGCTCCTTATTATGTCATATTTTTCGTTGTTTATCAAAAATCCTAGTCCAACTCCTAGGGAAAAAACAACTAGAGTAATGACAGCTGCAATCATGTAGACTCTCCAGCTTATTTTTTCCTTCACCATTTTCTTTTCACTCCGAGTACATGCAATACAACGGCGCAAAGCCAGAAGAACGAGAACAGGGGAGAGTAAGCTATCATGTACATTACGTAAAAAAACTTTCTGCCTTTGATCTTTTCAACACCACCAGTTTTTATACCAATCCAGCTTAGCAACAGCCCTACGAGCAAGGATATTGTCAATGCTAAGAAAACAGAATCTATTCTAAACAAGTTTATATAAAAATCTGGTAGTGTAAAACCATAATTTATCAAGCTCCAAAAAACAAGCGATTTTACAGAATCAATAACAAGACCGCTGGTCTGAATCAAGAGCAGCATTATAATAATGAATATCCAAACAATTGTCACAGGCATGAAAAATACTCCAAAGTTGCCATATTTCGGGTTAAAGAAAACATACGAATATTTTTTAAAGTTTTCCAGATAGCCTCTATACCATCTCATCCTCTGCTTGAACAATGACTTAAAATTCGTAGGGCATACAGTGTATACGTATGCGTCAAGGCAGTTCTCTATCTTATATCCATTAACCTTTAATCTCAAAGCCATTTCCATGTCCTCTGTCAGATTCTCTGTTTCAAATTTTCCAACCTTTCTTAATACTTCAGTCCTATATATTCCTCCGGGTCCTGGCACAACGAATTGGCAATCTAAGATAGAGAACAGTTTTCTAAATATCACTGACATCAGGTATTCTACCCACTGTATTTTGCTTACCAATGTACTTATTTTCTTGATCTTAACAGCAGAGGTTACAGCACCTACACTTTCATCATTAAAATGACCAATGACTTTTTTCAGATAGTTCTTGCTTGGCGTACTGTCAGCATCCATGCAAGCAACCAATTTTGTGTCAACAAATTTCATGCCGTAATTCAAGGCTGCTGCTTTGCTGCCTTCATTCTTCTTGTCCAATACGGTTACTCCTTTAAACTTTCTCGCAGTCTCTCCCGTCTTATCCTTAGAGCCATCATTTATCACTATTATCTTCAGTTTGTCTTTCGGATAATCTAGTCTTATTAGCGATCTTAGGCACTCTCCTATGTGACTTTCCTCGTTGTATGCTGGAACTAGAAAGGTAACAGAAGGAAAATTCAATATCTTCGGATACTTGAAAAGGGACTTTTTGTTTTGTAGATAGACCACTATCCAAACTACTGATAGGTATATTGCTACCATACTGAAAAACAGGTAAAAGATATCTGTTAGTTGCATATAAATCATTTGGGGTTATATTTATTAAAGTCTTTTTATAAACTAATGGTTAGAAAATCTCTTAAACCCAATGGTAATCCTAATATTAAGATTATAATCTTTAAAAATCTTTTGAAGAATACGTCCTCTTTTGACCTGTCAATTACCTCTAAAACCAACCAGACCACTATTATCTTCAATGGGAACATTATCCAAGGACCGGCAATGTTTATGAGAAAGGTTGGCAAAACATGCTGTTCATTATAGCCGAAGAAGGTCAATGCAGTGAAGGTTGAGCTTGCGTCAAAAAGGTGTGCAACTATTATGCCGGCGTTCTCTAACGAAAGTAATTTTGGTTTTAGGTTGTGTATTCCCAAAAATAACAATGACCAAAAACCTACAAGCATCAAGACAAAGGAGAATGCAAATATGTTTACTATTCTGGTTAGGGTCGCATTGTAAATCAAGAAACAGACTCCTATTACAACCATTACTTTTTCATAAGAAATTTTCTTCTTTTTTATCATCCTCTCCGCTAGCAAACCTATCAGCAGAGAAGCCAAGGCAATAAAAAATATGAAAAAATAGACAGGCGGGGAGCAGAAGAGGTTGCTCTGATAAATGCCCAGTTCATGGTCTCTCAAAGCTCTTGTCCAGCCGCCATAAATTATGAACGGTAATAAACCGATAAGGAATTTCTTGTCAATTTTTACTTTCAATATCTTAAGAAGCTTGTAGGTTCCCAAGACAGCCAAAACCAGTATTAATCCGTAGGTTAGTGTTCCAATAGTCGTATAGTAATGGCACAAAGGAATCAGGAAATTATCGTTAATGAACTCTTCTATCATTATGTTCGCTTCCTCTTAACTTTTTCATGAGACTTTTTGTCAATAAAAGTTGCTAAGAAAGGACAAACCAGACCCCAGAGTCCTGCCAGAACCATATGCAGCATACTATTATAGACATATGCGTATATGATAAGCAAGCTGAATATAAGGACTATCAAAGCATTGAAGTAGTTCTCTGTCAGCTTCCATTTGAAATTAAAATTTTCATCATCTTTTTTCATTAATATCACTTTTTCTTTTTCACCTTATCGTAAATCCAGGCTATCAAGCAGGAGAGGAGATAACTTATTGCTATAGAACCAAAAAATATGCTAATCCAAGGATTAAAATATCCAAAATCAAAAAATTCTTTGTTTGCCATTGATTCTAAACTATTAAAAAATGAAGATGTTGTTGGTCCTGGACCGCATTCCCAAGTATAACAGTGTATAGTTATCCAGATAGGTGCAAAAGAGAAAAATATGAAGATTATAATAAATATCACAATCTTTCTCCAATCTGGTTTCAGGAATTGTTTGAAGTTCATAATAATCTCAACTTTCCAGTTATCTTATCTATTTTTTCATCTTCATCAGGTCCTATTCCCAATGCAGTTATGGTTCCAGGTTCAATCTGTGTTAGACCAGCATCATTTATCAAGGCACAAGGCAGTTTCTCTTTTTTAGCTAGCCTAAGATATTCTTTTATTTCCTTTTCACCAGAAACTTTTAAAACAACCTTTTTCATACCTTCATTAATCCATTCTTCTCTAATCTTTTTGTCAGTCTTTAGAAAAGCTGCTATGCTAGCGTGCGCTGTTTGTGAACAACTTTTTCCCTTGTCCATTTTCAAGTCAGTTCTTATAAGAATAGCTTGCTTCATAAAACCAAATCTGTTTTTCTTCTATTTATCTTTTTATAGCTCTAAGGAATCTTTGCAAAGCTGATATGTTTGCTAAAATTGCTATTAGTACTATTAAATAAGAAGCGTATTTTAAAGAAATTATAGAAATAATAAAAACTATCAAAAAAAGTATTAGTCTGTCGGTGTGCTCCAGAATACCTCCTTTAAGGTCTTTGAACACTTTCTTTTCAAAAGCCGCTGCTCTTGTATACGTTGACATAAAAGATCCAAACAGTAAGAGCAACAACCATATTTTCATTGAAAAAATAAAATCTGGGTAATTGTTAAGGGACAAGCCTAATATTATTATGAATTCTACAGCTCTGTCTGTAATGCTATCCAAATAACCTCCTACTTTTGTCACCTTTTTAGTTTCTCTGGCTACTGCACCATCTATAACATCAATGAAGGCTGTAAACGCAAATATTACGGATGCGAATAAAAAATTTTGATTGATTAGGAAATAAAGCATTATCAGAGCAAGAACCAGACTCAGAAAAGTCCATTGGTTCGGGGATAAAGATACCTTAGAAAAGGTAAAACCTATTTTTTTACCTAATTTATCAAAGTAAATTCTCCTTTTGTAGAGCATAATCATCTTTCTATTTTTCCTTCTATAAACATTTCTACTCGTTTTCTAGCCTCGTCATCGCTCATTTGAACAGGTGGGTGTTTGCAGAAATAAGCTGACGGAGAAATCAATGGTCCACCTATGCCTCTATCTAATGCAATTTTCAAGCATCTTATCGAATCAACTATTACTCCAGAGCTGTTGGCCTTGTCCTCAACATCTAGCCTAGTCTCTATATTAAAAGGAACATCACCGAAAAGTCTTCCTTCAATTCTTATGTAAGCAATTTTCTTGCTCTTAAGCCAAGGAACAAAGTCTGATGGCCCTATATGGATTTTCTCGTCAGGTAATCTCTTTATCATCTGGCTTTGAACAGATTCTGTTTTCGATATCTTCTTGCTTTTCAATCTTTCTCTTTCAAGCATTGTAAAGAAATCAGTATTTCCGCCAACATTTAATTGGTATGTCTTATCTATTACAGCTCCTCTGTTCATGCAAAGTTTCGTCAACACCCTATGCAGTATAGTTGCTCCTACTTGAGACTTTGAGTCATCACCAATTATTGGAATTTTCGAGTCTTCAAACTTTTTCGACCAAATCTCGTTTGAAGCTATGAACACTGGCATTCCGTTGAGAAAGGCGCAACCAGCTTTTAGAGCCTCTTCGGCATAAAACTTTGTTGCATTCTCAGATCCTACAGGCAAAAAATTAATCAAAACTTCTGTTCCAGAATCTTGCAATTCTCTTGCTACATTTACAGGTTTTTGCTTCTCATCAACATTAACAATTGTTGACATGTATTTTCCAATTCCATCGAACACATTAGACTTTTGAACAATGACTTTGAGCTCTGGTACATTAGCTATTTTTACAGTGTTGTTCGGGCTTTGCCATATTGCTTCTGAAACGTCCTTACCTACTTTGGTAGAATCCACATCAAAGGCCGAGACAATTCTTATATCAGAAATTTTATATCCACCCAGGATAGGATGCATCAAGCCGGGTACGTTATCAACTGTTTTGATGTCTCTATAATAATGTAAACCCTGAATGAGATTGGATGCACAGTTTCCGATACCGATGATTCCTACTCGAATACAGCTCATACTATTATATAATAGGAAAATAGAACTATTTAAATATTATATAATACTAAATTTACTTATGGTAAAAGTTAGTGAAGAAATTACTCAAAAATTTATTGGTGATTGGTTAAAAGAAAATGATTACGTTGTGAGATTTGAAGTCAAAGTTTTTAACAGTTTTATTGATGTTGTAGCTATCAAAGAGAATGAAATTACAGCAATAGAAGTAAAAGAGAATTTCTATGGGTTTAAAGATGGTATTATTCAATGTTTAAAATATTCTAAATGTGCACATAATGTTTTTCTAGCATTTCCAGAAATATTTTTGAATGACTTGAAAAATAAATATAATGTAAATGATTTACCCTTTGGACTAATCGTAGTTGATGAAAAAGGTATTGTAAAGATTATAAAAGAATCTAAAAAATTTAAAGTAAAAGAAGATACAGCTAATATTATTATAGAACGCTTTAAGAAATCTATGAAGGACATAAAAGAAACGATGAAAATGGAAGTAGAATTATTAAACACTCCTGAAATAAAAAGAATAATTAAAAAAATTACTACCGAGTGTTTATGGTTGTACCTGTTAACATTGCTCTTCAGAGAGCCTTGCCATGCATATGGATTTAAAAAAGAAATAGAAAAAAAATTTAAATTTTCAGTTGGAATGATATCAATATATAAGGTCATCTATTTACTAGAAAGACGTGGTTTTATAGAAAAAGTTAAAATAAAACACAAATCTGGTGGTCCTGAAAGAAAATATTATAAAATAACATCAAAAGGCATAGAATTATTATCAGAAGGAAGAGATGTTATAGAGGAGATTACTAATAAATTACTTTGGGATGTGTGATGATTTGATGTTTGAGTTTTTTAGTGGCTTGCTGCAAACTTATGGGTATTTTGGTCTTTTTCTAATAAATCTGATAGGGTCGGCAACAATAATATTTCCATTACCTTCGGCAATCTTTGTTTTTGCAGCAGGAGCTTTTCTGAACCCGGTTTTAGTTGCTCTATCTTCTAGTTTAGGATGCGCACTTGGAGAGTTTACAGGATACGCTTTGGGCGTAGGCGGAAGAAAGGTCATAGAAAAGAAATGGAAAAAATGGATAAAGAGAACAGAAAAAATGTTTTGTAAATATGGTGGATTCTGGGTTATAATGCTGTTTGCTGCAACACCTCTCCCGGATGATATAGTTGGGATAGTGGGAGGAACTTTGGACTATCCATTGAAGAAGTTTTTTGTTGCATCCTTTATAGGAAAATTAATATTAAATCTGGCCTTGGCTTACGGCGGCTTTTATGGAATAGACTGGATTTTGAAAAACTTTGGTATAGGAAGCTAATGCTGATTTACTATGTAATTGATGAAATTTTAAACGTAATTCTTCCTTCTGCCTGTTATTCTCCATTCAACAGATCTTGCAAATTTCCTATAGGTTATATTAGCTATTTCCAGTATTGACGTGTGTTTTCCAAAAATCTCTACCCTGTTCTTTAGTATGTCTTCAATGGGGTTTCCGTTGACTATCACTCCAGCGTTTCCAACGTTTCTTGAAGAATGGGCATCGCTTCCCGCTGTAATTGATTTTTTAAACAACTGTGCCATGTCCAGGGCTTTTTTGTTCTGGCCTTTTGTCAAGGTCGAGTTATAAACCTCTATGGCGTCAGCCATCAGGCCTTTTCTGCCAGCACATCTTCTGAAAATATAACTGCCGAACGGATGAGGAGCTGTTGCTATGCCACCCAGTTCATGAATCTTTTCCACGGTTTCTTCTATGGTGAGTTCGATTGGCACATTTTCCTTTATGCCCAAAGCGATTATTTCTCCCTCTCTGGTCTTTATCTCGGAACCAGTTATTATTAAAAATTTAAATCTTTTAGCAAGCTTTTTGGCAACCAAACTTCCTCTTACAGTGTTATGGTCTGTTACTGCTAGACCATCCAGGCCTTTTTTCATGGCAGCCTTTATCATGTCTAGAGGAGTGTTTAATGCATCTGAACCCCAGAATGCGTGCCTGCTATAAATGGTATGACAATGACAATCTATTTTCATTTTACCACGGTTCCTTCTTTATCTTTATTTTATGTGCGATTATATTAGCTACTCTATGAACTATTGGCGTTATCAAGAGCATTATCAGAAACATCCATATCGTTATATCAGTGAACCAGTAAACGAATAGAACAGCTCCTATGATAAAATTCCACTGGTCTAACAAAGGTACGTCAGCACCTCTTTTCAATCTAAGCCTTCTTTTTAGAAAACTTCCAATCAAATCGCCGCTCAATGCTCCCAAGGCTATCAAAAAAGCAATAGGCAGACTAATCAAAGGCAGTTTAACTCCATATTGCATTGCATAAGAATTCAAATCAGGATACAGATAGGATTCTAAGGCACCTATCACAAAACCTGCAAACAAACCAAAGCCAAACCCTTCAAATGTCTTCCCGTCGCCAAATATTCTGTTTTTATCAAGCCAGTTTCTTTTCATGTCTATAGGTCTATGGCCTCTGGCCAATGGAGGGAATCCGTTGGCGGCATAAGCTGGGAGAATAATCAACAAGGCTTTGACAAACTCTACGAACAAGTCAACCATTAAATCACTATGAAATCCTCGAACCGACTTCTATGTCTTTTTCAGGCTGCAAGACAACCACCTTGTCGTCTTTTGTCGCTGCCAGTATCATGCACTCTGACATTATGTTTGCTATTTTCTTTGGTTCCAAGTTGAATATGAACACGAACTTATTGTTAAGGATTTCTTCCTTGGTGTAAAAGGGCTTTATGCCTGCTATAGCCTGTTTGATGCCTAGTTCGCCAAAGTCTACTTTTAATACGTACATCGGTTTTCTTGTTTCTGCGTCCTTTACGTCAATCACTTTGCCTACCCTTATTTCTATTTTCTGGAAATCTTCTAAATTTACCATGGAAATAAACATTACATTTATTAAATAAATAGTTAATGCTGTAGAGTTTTACTTAACATATTGAGATAAAAGCTTGTAATGCATGGCTAAAGTGTGCGCTGGTTCAAATTCTGCCCTCCGCACATAGGATGCTCTTCACCGTGGATGGAGGGCGGCATAGGTTTAAATTCTTTTTATGTCAAAATAATTATATGATAGCTGACTCTTATATTCCGAATGAACAAAGAGCTAAATTCTTAAGAGAGAATATAGGAAAATTAGGATATGTATTTGTTGATGCTGGCGGAGGATACGAGCAATATTGTAAATGTAGAGATATGAAATGCACAAAAGATTTAAAATCAGAACATTTTGCTAATCTCGTTGAAAAAGGTATAGAAACTAAAAAATCAGAAGTAAAGGGTACAGAATGCAACCTTCCTGGTTATATACGAGAAGAAATAACACCTCCTGTTAGAAATTTAGTGACACTTTTCAGAGAAAATCTTCATAGAACCATTGGAAGCGGCAGTTTAGACATTTCATTTATTAACTTGACATTTGTAGGAGAGGAAGAAAATTATCAAAAGATTTTGATAAGTCTGCCAGAATTAAAAGAAAAGCATAAAAAATCTAAAGATAGACAATCAAGACTACCAAAGGTTAATTAAATGTCAAAGATTCTTGCTAAAGCTTCTTCAGAAGAAGCTTTGTTCGAATCCTGCCCTCCGCACACACTGATGCTCAACACCGATGATGTGAGGGCAACATAAGGATTTAAATTTCTGATTAGTGATATTCTAATTATGCCTATAGATAGTGTTCCATCTTTAGAAGAAATAGAGAAAAAGTTTATGTCTTATCAACAAGTTGTTATAGATGGGAAAATTTACCAAGTTCCAGATGGAATTAAATAAATATGAGAGGGAAAGACAATGAAAGAAGAAAACCATAGGTTGTCCTTTTTCAAGGGATGATTTAATCTGCAAATCTTTATAAAACAAAAATCTATCTATTATATATGAACAAATTAAAGTTTTTGATGATTGCTTTCTTCGTAATACTCATACTATCTTTCCCCATTTCCTTAATATCTGCGCAGACTTTTTCGATGTTCATGATAATAGATGCCTTGATAATTGCAGTAGGAACCTACATATTCTATTCTGGCTGCAAGGTAAAGAAGATTGGAAAAATAAAAATAGAGTCTGTTCAATACCCCTTAACATATGTTCTAAGGGCATACACAGACCCGAAAAATCTATGGATAGTTTATGATGAAAAAACCAAGAAGTTCAGGACTGCGGACTGGAGTAATCTGCCTATAAGAGTTTTCTTAACAATCCTGATATCATTGTTCTTGATTTATACCTCCTTCTTAATCTGGTTCACCATAACTCAAGCCATATACCTGATATTCTTTAGGGCAATCGTCTTGTTCCTATTCTTTTTCGTAGGTCTCTATGGTTTGTGTGTCGGCTTGTACAGGCTATTTTCCTTTAACAACAGAAAAGCAGACAAGATTTGCTCGTTCCTTAACAGGAACAAGATTCTTTCCAGTCTAATAGAGAAAGGCGTTCTATACGTTCAGGTCACACCCAACTTCTTGATTAAGGAAGGCTTTGTAAATTCCGTCGAGTTTATCTTGGTTGAGAAAGTCGAGCTTGAGAAATTGGAAAAAATATTGACTGAGACTGCAAAGCTGATTCAGAAGTTATAATGCCCCTACCGTGATTTGAACACGGATCAAATATTATAAATAAACTTAAACAGTTATTGATGATAATATTCTATTAATGCCCTCGTGGTGCAACTTGGATAACACAGTTCCCTGCGGTTTTAAAGTGGAAAGGAGCAGATCTGGGTTCAAATCCCAGCGAGGGCAATTTTTCATTATGTTATATGGATATAAGATGAGGAGAAGTTTGATTTAACAATTATTTAATACTTCAGAAACTTTCTCACCTTTCTTTGTCAGGCTAACTTCTTTTGTTGAAGAATTATAATTTATTAATTTCTCATCCTGAAGTTCAATTAATAAATCGTCAACATGTTGATGATGTTCAAAAGATACCTTACCAAGTTTATGAAAGCCATATTGTGGGTCCCACACTTCTCTTGCATCAACTATTTGTTTTCTTGTTACAGAACCTTTTGAAGCAACATACTTCAAAACTCTTAAAGCCATGTTAATTTATAGAACACTAAAACATTTAAATCCAAATGTCAGCCGGATGTTTCATGAGGTTATTTTCATATAACCTGTGAAAAAAAGCTCTATCCAAGTTGAATTATAGGGGCTTCAAATAATAGTTGAATTCTAAAACTATTAATAAAGGTTATATGAAATATTTTTATGTTAGACGGCTTGGAGAAATATCTGAAGAATACCAAGAAGGCGGATTTTAAAAAATTAGAGGATATTGTGAAGTGCTCTATCATAGATCCTGCAGGCCAGCTAAAGAAATATGAAATTAAAATAAGAAAAAACCCTGTTTTCAATTCAAGGTCAAGGATAGCTCCTGAAAGAGAAAAGAGGAAAACAGAAACTATTTCTCTAGGTTTCAAGATGTCGCCTTCAATGGAGTGCTTTTTCTGCAATCCCAAGAAAAGCTGTGCCAAGTTCGATAAAGAAAGTGGTTTGGAAGAACAATATTTTTTAAACGATTCTGTTGCCTTCCCAAATCTTTTTTCATTTGGAAACATACACGGTGTGGTTGTTTTTAACTATAAGCAACACATAAAAGATGCCAGAGGATTGACAATTGGCAATTGGGCTGATGGAATTAAACTCGTACAAGAAGTTGGAAAGATTTCAAACAAAAAATACGTTTCGATGAATGTCAATAGTGGTTTTAAGGCAGCCTCCTCCTTAGAGCATTTTCATGGTCAGTTCCATTGCGAGGACGAACCTTTGGCAAAAACATCCCAAGCAATGAAATTAGGAAATAGAGAATATTGGAAGTCTTGGGTTAAAGCTTTGCTAGAAATCGGATTGGTGATAGATTTTGACAAGGAAAGCAAGACCGTCCTTTATGTCGAGTGGGCTCCCTCATTCGGCAAGACAGAGTTTGTTGTGTTGAACTTGGAGAATCCTTCTTTTAAGAATATGAGCGAAAAGGAGATAAAAGCTGTTGCTAAATTTTTAGACAAGGCAATAAGAATCACAATGAATAATGTTTCAGATCAATTCAACATCATAAATCTTAGCGCATCCCCCAAAGATGATTTTTGCAATCAGTTTAGAATATTCTCAAGGTCTCCCTTAGAAAATGGCATAAAGTCCTGGGAAGGCTACGTTGAGGCAATGGGCGAGACAGTTCCGCATATAATTCCAGAAAGACTGGCTGAGATTGTTAAAATATCTGAAAAAAATTAAGACGACCAGATTTAAATGAAAGACTTGTCCAAAGTTTGGATGCTTGATAAAAATGATGTTCTAAAAAATCTGGATTCCTCTGAAGAGGGTTTGAGCGAGAAGGAAGCTGAGAAAAGAATCAAAGAATATGGTCTCAACGATCTTCCTGGAAGAAGAAAGAGAAATTTTTTAGAAGTGTTGATTTACCAGTTCAAGAGCCCTTTGGTATTGATACTAATAGCAGCCTCCATAGTCTCTTTCTTTCTCAAAGAGATGACAAGCAGCCTGATAATAATAGGAATAGTCATTTTAAACGCTGTTTTAGGTTTTTTCCAGGAGTTCAAATCAGAAAAAGCCTTGGAGAAACTAACCAAATATATCAAATTCTCCTCTAAGGTTCTAAGGGACGGACAGATAGTTGAAGTCGATACCAAAAAATTAACAAAAGGCGATATAGTATTTTTCGAAACAGGCGACATAATACCTGCCGACCTGAGATTATTAGAGGCTGACGAGCTCTCAATCAACGAATCTTCAATAACAGGAGAGTCTTTTCCAGTTGAAAAAATAATAAAACCGATAACTAAGAAAGATTTGATGCCGCAGGAAATGAAGAACACTGCTTTCATGGGAACAACGGTTGTCAACGGCTCGGGCAAAGGCATAGTCTATCGCACAGGAAAAGACACTTACTTCGGCAAGACCGCCTCATACCTAAAAGTCGAGGAGCCTGAGGGTGATTTCCAGAAGAACATGAAAAATTTCGGAGATTATTTATTGAGGATAATTCTGATTGGTACTCTGGTTATATTCGCGATAAACTCTTTTCTTGGAAGAAACGTTTTCGAGTCTTTCCTTTTTGCCATGGCTCTAGCGGTTGGTATAGTTCCAGAATCGCTTCCTATAATAATAACAATAAGCCTTTGTAATGGCGCTATGAGAATGGCTAAGAAAGGTGTCATTGTAAAGAAGCTTGTTTCCATTGAAGACCTGGGCAACCTTGATGTATTGTGCTGCGATAAAACAGGCTCGATAACAGAGAGCCAAATAACCTTGGAGGGATTTTTAGACATGTCAGGCCACAGCAACAAGGAAATCTTAAACTACGGCCTTCTGTGCAACTCTGTCATAGTTCATAAAAACAGCATAAGGGGCAATCCCATCGACGTATCGATATGGCACTATGCAAAGAGTCATAACATTAAACTCGGTTCAGAATATCAAAAAATACACGAGATGCCTTTTGATTACGTGAAAAAGAAGATGGCAGTTGTTGTAAAGAAAAAGAACGCATACGAATTAATTTCCAAAGGCGCTCCAGAAGCTATCCTATTCTCATCTTCTCACGTTATGTTAGGCAACAAAAAATACAGGGTAAGTGATTACAAAAAGAAGATTGAAGAGACTTATAGAAGGTTGAGTAAAAACGGTTACAGGGTAGTTGCTGTTGCATCAAAGTCTGTTCCTAAGAAGTCAGACTATAAGGAAATTGATGAGACCAATCTTACTTTTTTGGGTTTCCTCACCTTTATCGATCCACCAAAGAAAACAGCAAGAGAAGCCTTGGAATCGTTCAGAAAGTTAGGAGTTAAGCTGAAGATACTGACTGGCGATGAGCCTATCATTACTAAGAGAATAGCAGAAGAAGTCGGCTTTAATGCTGACGAGTGCGAGAAAATTTTGTTAGGAGAGGATGTTGACAAGATGGGTGACAGCGAGTTGAGGAAAGCAGTTGAAGAGGTTACGATATTCGCTAGGATTACTCCTGAAAACAAGTTTAGAATAATCAATGCGTTAAAGGAGAACGGACACATAACAGGTTTCCTCGGCGATGGTGTGAATGATTCACCTTCGCTGAGACAGGCTGATGTGGGAATATCCGTAGAAACAGCGGCAGACGTTGCAAAGGATGCTGCCGATATCATTCTCACTCATAAGAGTCTAAAGGTAATAGCCGATGGAATAGAAGAGGGCAGAAAGACTTTTAGCAACGTGATCAAATACATACTTAACACTGTCAGCGCTAACGTCGGAAACATGACTACCTTGGGACTAATATCCATGGGCTTGAACTTCTTGCCATTGTTGCCAACACAAATACTTCTGGCGAACTTTCTTTCTGATGCTCCTCTGCTTTCTATATCAACAGACAATGTAGACAAGGAAGAACTAACCAAACCAAAGAGGTGGGACATAAAATACATAGAAAAATTTACTGTTACGTTTGGGGGAATAAGCTCTGTCTTCGATTTTATAACAATATTCATTCTGATTTATGTTCTTCATGCCCAACCAGAACTATTTAGAACAAGTTGGTTCTTGGAGTCTGTGCTATCAGAGATAATGGTGACGTTTGCAATAAGGACTAGGAAGAGATTTTATAAGAGCAAGCCGGGAAAGATACTTTTGGTAACGTCTATTATAACCGCTCTCTTAACGATATGGTTGATATACTCACCATTCGGTTATTTGTTCGAGTTCGTGCCTTTGGTAGAGTGGCTTTTGATTGCCATAGGATTCATACTGATAGCATATTTTGTTATGGTAGAGATTCTGAAATCTCGTTTGATGAAGAAAGAATAGTTGTTACTCAGGTTATTTTCATATAACCTGTGAATCTAAACCTGTTTAATCAATTTTGTGTATTCTGCAATAAGATCCTTCATCCTGATTTCATCCTTTGCTTCTACGCATAAGTTTACTTCCGGATTGGTTTGACTCATTCTTATCAAGACCCATTCTATGTCATTCAACTTTATCTTAATACCATCCATTATGTCTAATGCATTTGGATATCTTTTTTTTATAGCCTCTATAATTCTTAGCTTGTTTTCATCGTTCTCAACGTTGATATAGATTTTTTCTATGGGATGAATTTTTATTTTATCAATCAGTTCTGAGAGGGTTTTCCTAGTTTCGTTGAGTATCTTAGCAAGGTAAACAATTGCTAGTGTGCCATCAGAAAAAGGATAGAATTCGTTAAAGTAAAGGTGAGAGCTTTGCTCGCCACCAAACAAGGCCTTTTCTTTCAAGCATTTTTCCTCTATGAATCCATGCCCAACTCTCCACCAAATTGTTTTACCGCCTAAATTTTTAACAATGTTTTCTATCTCGCTCGCGCAGTCTGCCGTTAAAAGTATAGAACCTTTCCTTTTATTTAAGATATACTCAGCAAAGACAGCTATCACTGAGCTAACATTAGATTCCCTGCTTTTGTCATCAATGAATACAGACCTGTCAGCGTCTCCGTCGAAGGCTACCCCGAAATCAGCTTTTTCCTTCTTTACAGTCTTTTTGAGAATGTCCAGGTTATCACCTTTTGGTTCTGGTCTTTCAAAGCCAAAAAAGTCTCCATCAGGTTTATCATGCAAGCTTACGACTTCTAATCCTAATCTCTTCAAGACAGGCAGGGCTACTGTTCCTGCAGCGCCAAAACATTCAACAACAACTTTCTTTCTGTTGATGCCGATATTCTTTCTTAAAAATTCTTCATAACCAACGATGGCATTAGCATTAGTTATCTTTCCCTTACCTTCAACAAATTCATCAGAATCATATATCTCTTCTATTTTTTTAATCTCCTCTATGAAACTCACTCCATTAGGTCTTACCAATTTCAAACCGTTCCACTGCTTTGGATTATGACTAGCAGTTATCAAAGCTCCGAACATCTTGTTTTTCCATGCATAGAAATATAACATAGGGTTGGTTACCAGGCCTAGAGAAACGGCGTTACAGCCTGTTGATACCAAGCCTGAGGAAAAGAGATCGAACAATTTTTTTGATGACCTCCTCGTGTCATAACCGACGCAAACAGTTTTATTGCCTCCAAGAAAAGTTCCCAAGGTCTTTCCTATGTCGAGCATAACATCATCGGTCAGGTCATCTCCATATACGCCTCTGATGTCATAAGCCTTGAAAATGCTCATAAATATAATTGTCTGATTTAAATAATAATTATGCGTGGCATTTCAGCTATAGTAGAGCTATTATTAATCACACTCTTACTAATCTCTCTAGTCTCTCTTCTCTGGCTCTTTACCTCTGGAACCATTAACGCGATAGGAAGATCCGGGACCAATCAGACACAGAGAACGCAGGAGATTTTTTCTACGTGCATGATAGTGGATTCGGTGCACGTGAGCACGGTTTATTTAAAGAATTGCGGATATGGTGTGGTAACCAATAATAGCTTGAATGTTTATTTGGATGACGTACCTCTTAAATTCATTATGACGCCTCAAAAAATAGGAAAGGGAGAAGTAGGAACCATAACCATTGATACTTCTAGTTTAACAGGAATTATATCAGGAGATCATGATTTAAAAATATCTAATCCAAATTTACAGATTGCTCAGAGAGTAGCGGCTGAGGTAATTAATGGAATGGCTGTCATTCCTGATTCAACCATCTTAGCCTTGGATTTTGATGAAGGTTCAGGAACCATTGCCTACGATAAATCCGGTCTTAGCAACAATGGGAATCTGATTAATAATCCTAATTGGGTAGGGGGTATTTTTAATAATGCTTTAAACTTTATAGAAGGTGGAAGTGGCGGAACTGCTTCAAGTTGTGGAACTCAAACATGTGTTAATACAACATCTTCAAACCCGTTCCCAACTTTAACACAAATTACAATTAGCGCTTGGATAAAACAACAACCGTATTCTAGATGCGAAATAATTGTAGTAAGAAAAAACTCTGGCACTTATTCAAGCTTTAGGTTTGGGGTTGGTGGAACTTGTGCTCAAGGTGTGTGTGATTCAAGCAATCCTAACCCTATAATATTTCAGATTTGGTGCGCTCCTGATCATGCTCAACATAATTATTGGAGCAATAAAAATGTTTCATTGGATACTTGGCATCATATAATGGCTAATTATAATGGCACTTATATTAACTTTTATTTAGACGGAGAAGACGTAGGTGCATCAGGTTCTCAATTGCCTTTTGATGAAGGTATGTCAGGTGGTTCTAACTCGAATTATATAATAGGAGCATCTGATGGTGGCTGTCAAGGTGACTTTAATGGAATAATAGATTCAATAAGAATCTATAACAAGTCCTTTGCTCCAGAAAATATAAAGTCTGTAAAACTTTATATGAAGTAATCAATGAGAATGCAGGACTATTGAATGAATTCTTGTCATATCTTCTATGCTGTACTTAATGCCTTCTCTTCCCATGCCTGAACTCTCATCACCGCCGAATGGGAATATGCCAAGACCGTGCATCGGATGGGAGTTTATGTGAACAGAGCCAGCTTCTATCCTCTGTGCAGCATCGAATGCCTTGTCAATATCCTTTGTGAATATGCAGGCGTCCAAAGCAAACTCGGACTCGTTAGCAAGGCTCAGTGCATCCTCATAGTCATTGACTCTGATTATCGTTACCACAGGACCGAATGTCTCTTCCCATGCAATTCTCATATTCCTGTTAACATTATCCAGAACAGTAGGCTCGTAATAGCCAAGGTCATATCTCTTTCCACCGTGCAAAAGCTTTGCGCCCTTGCTCACAGCATCGTTAACCAATTCTTCAACTTTCTTGGCGGCTCTCTCGTTTATCAATGGTCCAACTAGAGTATCAGCATTCCTAGGGTCTCCAAATTTCCAGTTCTTGACTTCGTCTAAGACGGCTTTAACGAATTTGTCTGCTATAGATTCTACCACAAGCACTCGACTGATCGCGTCGCACCTCTGTCCAGAGAATTTCAAAGAACCTGTCACGCATTCCTTTACAGCTAAATTAAAATCGCAATCTTCCAGAACAATTGCCGGTGCTTTTCCTCCCAATTCTAAATGCAGTTTTTTCATTCCAGCTATTCCTGCTATATGTTTTCCTGCAGCGCTACTACCTGTAAAAGAAATCATATCGACCTTGGGATGCGAGGATAAGTAATCTCCTATTTCCGAACTAGGACCTGTTATTACGTTTACAATACCGTCAGGCAAACCGGAGTCTTGCATAATCTTTCCAAACATCAACGCACAAACAGGGTCATCGCTAGCAGGCTTTACTATAATCGAATTGCCAGCTGCTATGCCAGGAGCTATCTTTGCCACTCCCGTGAACAATGGATAATTGAAAGGTGTTATCGCTAATAATACTCCCGCAGCTTGCCTAGTAACCATTCCCATGCACTTTTTATCAGCTGCCACGTCACCTTTTATTATCTCGCCCCTTATCTCCTTCGCCTCGTCAGCGGCCAAATGTAACCTGTCAATAGAAGAATTAACCTCTCCTTGGGCTTGCTTGAATGTTTTTCCTGATTCTTTCATGATTATGTCTATAAATTCATTCTTGTTCTGCTCTAGCAGATCTCCCATCTTGTCAAGAATCTTTGCCCTGCCGCATGCGTCCATGTTTGCTATCTTTGGTTTCGCATTAAAAGCCGACTGGACGGCCTGCTCCGCTTCCATTTGACCAGCCTTCTGCACCCTTGCTATTAATGAACCGTCTGCAGGACTTTTTACTTCAAAGGTATCAGAAGCTTCTATCCACTGGCCATTGATAAGCATCTTGTAAATAGTCTCGTTGTTCCTTACAAACCTTATTGAATCAAAAACAGACATTTCTATCTATAAAGAATGGTTTATGCCCTAATATATTTGTAGTGGTTTGGTAGTGTTGCGAATTTTAGAGTGCGCATTTTAAAATTGAATTAATTGGTGCGCTAGTTCAAGTCCGGCCTCCTGCGCATCTGATGCTCTTCAAAGTATCACCGAGGGGACGACGAGAATAAGCATTAAGCAAAATCCGGATGTTTATTAATGAATTAGGAATTTAAACTTGAAATCATTGAAGAAAGTCCAAGTTCTGACATTTTTTGCAAGTACTCTTCGTAATAGGGTGATGTTTTTTTCCATGGATATATAAATTTTTTTATATATCTTTCGCGAGCAAAAAAATCTGGCTTATAATCACCGACTCTAAACAGCACTGCTGTCTTAACGATTTGTGGATTTTTTCTTTTCAAAATTTCTTTTGCCATTTTCATTGTAATACCAGAACCAGTGTCATCATCTACTATCAATACGTCTTTACCTTCAAAATTTTTTGATTTTGTGTCCCTGATTAAAACTGGGTTTAATTTTTTCACTACCTTTCTTCTTAAATAACCAAGTGCAGGCAGAACAAAAAAAGTTGGGTCATGAACATCGCACAAAACTAATGGTTTGTTTTGATAATAGTGTGATATGTGCATCGTATCCATTTCACAACCAAGATTAGAAGAAACTTCAAATGCAGGATATATGCCACAATTAGCTATTCCTACAACGACATCTGGATTATACTCAACTGATACTTTTTTTGATAAACTCCTCGAATATTTTCCTATATGATTTAAATCTAAAACCTCAAATGAGGGGATAAAAGGTGATGCCATTGAAATTATTTTGTGAAGAGCTTTTCTTTCATTTTTCATAAGTTTCTCTAAGAATGTTAAATATTTAAACTTGAATGATAGTTTAAATCATAATTTCCTATATGATTAGTATGGAGAGAAAGATGATGAAAGAAACTAAGCTAACTTTTTTCTTCAAATCCGGTCCCCTGCATTCATTTTTCATGTTAATTGACCCGAGGACGAGAATATAGTTTATTAATCAGGTTTTCTAAATTGATAGTATGGCCATTAAAATTTCTTTTGTTTATTTTGACTTAGGCGGAGTAGTAGAACTTGATTTTAGTGGAACTAACAAATGGGCAAAGCTTAAAAAAGAGCTTGGAATAACAGCAGATAAGGACAATGAGTTTGAAGATTTTTGGGATAAATACGAGGCCGAAGTATGCATTGGTCGCAACGTAGAAACTCTGATTCCACTAATCAAAAAAAAGTTTGGTTCAAAATTCCCAGATAAATACTCATTTCTAATAGACGGTTTTGTTAATCGTTTTGAGATAAACAAATCAATCTGGTCGGTTATTGATAAAATTCACCAGAGATGTAGAGTAGGCCTTCTTACTAACATGTATCCTCACATGTTCGAAGCGATTAAGAATCGTAGCCTTTTGCCGAATGTGACTTGGGACGTTATTATTGATTCAAGTGTCGTTGGTATTAAAAAGCCAGATCCAAGGATTTTTGAACTCAGCGAACAAAGAGCAGGTGTTAAAGGAAAGGAAATACTGTTTGTAGAAAATGACCCCAGAAATATTCGTGCTGCGAAGGATTTCGGTTGGCAAACATTCCTTTACGATTCCACTCATCCCAAAGATTCCAGTAATAAACTTTCAACTCTCTTTTAGGTTGTTCTTATAACTCTAATCTTGATTTTAAGCAGGAGAAATGTAAATGCTACTGAGAAGCAGACCCCCTGCATTATACTTCAGGTTCAAATCATCAACAATAGTTAATTTAAATTAAACATACATATTATCTATCATGGCTGAATTAGGATACATTGTTTTTGTCGAATCTGCTCATGGGAAAGAGCCACATGGACATAATTTTAAAATAGAGATTGTTCTTGAATCTTCATATAATTCTAAAAGTGGTTGGATTGCAGGAATAGATGTGAATGAGTTTATGTCTGAAATTGAAAATACAAGAAAAAATTTAGACCATAAAAATCTTAATAATTTATTCAGCCCAGCAAGTATGGAAAATATAGCAAGATATTTCATTGAAAAACTTAAAGACAAGTTCCCGATTAAATTTGTTAAAGTTTACGAAACAGAAAATAGATATGCAATAATTTATTCAAATGATTAGATAAACCATCTTTACAATCATTTTAACGTCGCTGCATTGAACCTCAAGTCCGTAGCAGGCCCCCTGCGTTCACTTTTCTAACAAAATTACACTTTCTCTAATCTGTCCGACTTTTATTGTTCTTGCTCTCGTGCACCAAGAATTCCTAGCAACTAGTATGTTATCCACATTAAAACCTATTCTTTCAGCGAGTTCAGCAGTTATCCTGTCAGACTCTATTGCTCTGTCAGGATAGCAACCGCCGCCGATGACTATGGCTAACTTCGCGTTTTTCTTGCAAACTCTGTGCATCTCACTCAAAATAGAATACATGTCCTTAAAATAAACCTTTGCAGATACTGGGAGATTCTCATCTAAACCTATTTCACTCACGTTAACATCCTCAACTCTAGAACCGATATGAGACCTTAGCTCGTTTTCTGGAAAATCAAAGAACAATGAAGTTTCGATGCTATAGATTTTGGTGTATTCTATCTTGTTCAAATATGGCGGGGAAGTTATAACAGCATCTATGGAATTGTCTTCCAGGCTCATCCTTTTCGCATCTCCTATCTCAACAGAAACCGGTATAGGTTTCAAGCCTGTATTTCTCAAGTCTTTGAACATTTTTTTAATCTTGTACTTGAAGAATTTTTTCAGAGGAGGTTTCCCCCTCTTGTCTATTCTTATCATTGCGCCATCTTTAGTTGTCCAGCTAGCTTTCATGGCAGAGTCTACCAATGCTAATAACAGAAAGTCTCTTATTTTTTCATCCTCTACTTCTAGAATCTTGTTCCTATAGAAAATGGCATCCTCTAAGGTGTATCGTGAAAAGACTTTGGTTATGTATTTTTCTCTTGGCAACTTTTCAGGCCTTTCGAATTTCCACATCATCGCTTCGGTGACAGCTTCTCTTAACTTATCTAATTCATAATCTCTTGTTTTGACCTTTGAAACGAAAACAAAAAATGGAGAAACATCAAATCCGATTGACTTTATTCCTCTTTGCTTGCACGTCAACAGCGTAGTTCCAGAGCCACAGAATGGATCAAGAACCAAAGAATTTTCATTCAGGTTAAACCTGTCAATAAAAACATCAACCAATTTTTTTGAGAACCCTTCCTTGAAATAATACCAATTGTGAATAGGTTCTATCTTGTTAGGAATATACGTCACTAATTCTTTGAGTTCTGGAGCTTCAGAAAAATTCATTTCAACCAGCTTCCCAATGATGTTTGCTTGGCATCTGTCAGAGTTTTTATAACCTTTTCAACTCTTTCCTGCGAGAACTCATGCTGGCCTGCTAGCATTTCTAAAATCTTGTCTGCCTGTAACGGTTTGAAATTGATGTCAGCTTCTATGGTTGGCGGGTTCAAGAAAAATTCATACAAATCCTCAGCAGGAACGTCCCAGTTCCACTCGACATTGCTCAAGACGTTCTTTAGTGTCTTCTCCTTTGTGACCAGGGCTAGAGCTTTCTTAGGACCGTAGCCCTCTATACCAGGATTGTAATCCGTGCCAACCAATAGTCCTAGTATGATTAGTTGTTCCCTGGTTATACCCAGCTCTTTCAGAACATTTTTTAGTTCTATCAACTCAGGTTTGACGTCAACAAAAACTCCCTGCCTAGGCAATTTCCTCTTTCCGGTTATTGACAAGTTCCTCACTAATCGTGGAGAATTAAACAACAGACTGTCGCTATCTTGGCTAGCAACAGAGTATGCTAGGTTCTTTTCGCACAGATAAGAGCACTGAGCTTCACCTTCCGAGGGAGCTTGGACAACAGGTATCCCCATATACTCTAAAAGATTCTTAGACTGGTCTATCATCTCGCTCGTCAGGTGCGATGTTGCTTGTGCCGCCTTTCTGGCTTCCTTCAGGTCTCCCCTTTCCAAGAATTTCTTCCATTTCTTTTGTGCCTCTTCCTTTATTGCTCTCCTTTCTTGCGTTGTTCCTGCTTTGAACGAGGGAGGTTCGCCATCAAAAACCCAAATCAATTTTATGTTTTTCTCAATCAACTTTGCAGACCTGTAGAATATACCGCTCAGATGACTCGTGATTCTTCCTTTGGAATCTTTCAAAGGCGTTCCATCCGGCTGGCGTATTATTGATAGGAATTGGTGCAACCATAGGAATGCGTCTACAGCCATTGTTTTGCCTGACAAGTCCGTTATCTCAATTTCTTTTTTCGGCAATATGTTAGAAATCTGAACTCCCATAAGATAAAATTATAGTGTTAGCTATTTTAAATCTATCTTATATGAAATTTAGACAGTGTAAAATATATACAGCCTTTTCTCAGAAATATATCGGCGGGTTATCTGAATAAATCTCAGAAATGGTTTTTAAAATTTGATTTAATATATTTATATATTTGAATATAAGAATATAATAGAATGATTGAAAAGTTATTAAAAGCACTTTCGGACCCAACAAGATTCAAAATAGTAGAACTCTTAAATAAAGGAGAAATTTGTGCTTGTGAGTTTGTCCCGCTTACAAAAAAGGCTCAACCAACAGTTTCTCAGCACTTAAAAATACTAGAGAATGCTGGGATAGTAAAAGCAAGGAAAAAAGGGAAGATGATTCTTTACAGCGTAACTGATAAAAGAATTTTTGATTTGATTAAAATTGCTAAGGAGATTAGTAAATGATTGATATTATTTTGAAAATTTTATCTGCTGGAGTTTATGCTTTGATAGACTATTTAGGAGCTCATGTTCTGACATGCTTGGTTCCAGCATTTTTCATAGCAGGTGCCATGTCTGCTTTGCTTCCCAAGGAAAAAATAACAAAATATCTTGGGAGAAATGTTCCAAAATACAAAGCCTATCCTTTATCGGTGGTAGCTGGGTTGCTGCTAGCTGTATGTTCCTGCACTATACTGCCTTTATTTGCTGGAATAAAGAAAAAAGGTGCAGGAATAGGTCCTGCCATAGCTTTTCTATACACCGCTCCTGCCACTAACATATTGGCAATAGTTCTAACAGGAAGTGTTCTGGGTTGGGAGTTCGCTGTTTCAAGGATAATACTCTCAGTTACATTTGCAATATTGATAGGAATAATAATATCTAAAATGTTTAAGGACGAGGATACCGAAGATAAAAAATTAGTATCTTCGCTTGTTAAGGAAGAGGAAAGAAAGCTGGATGGAATAGGCAAACCTTTTAATAGAAAAATTATAGATGGATTTATACATTATCATTTGTTTATATTTTTTGCTACATTGCTTGCTATATTGATTATCGGAGCATCAAAGATAGAAGTTATGATAAAGTCATTATCATTAGTTGGTTTGATGGTATTTCTTTTAGTACAACTTAAAATTAGCTTCAAAAAAGACGAGATAAAAAGCTGGTTGAAAGAAACTTGGATGTTTTTCAAGACAATATTCCCATTGCTTTTGGTTGGTATTTTTGTAGCAGGAGTACTGACTTCATTAATACCTGAGAAGTTTTTGGCTAACTATGTTGGCAGCAATACAGTCTTTGCTAACTTAGCTGCTGTCTTGTTCGGTGTATTTATGTATTTCCCGACTTTAGTAGAAGTTCCTATGGCAAAAATGTTTTTAGGATTAGGTATGGCTAAAGGACCTTTGTTAGCTTATTTGTTGGCAGATCCTGTCATATCGCTGCCGAGCATACTTGTTGTAAGAAAGATAATGGGAACTAAAAGAACTTTAGCATATGCTATTTTGATAACAATATTCTGCACTATATCTGGTTTGATATACGGATTTTTTGTGGGGTGATTTAATGAAAATAGAGATATTGGGTTCAGGCTGTTCAAAATGCAAGAAATTGGAGGAGAACGCGAAAAAGGCTGCTGAAGAAATGAAAATAAAGGCGGACATAATTAAAGTGACTGATATAGACAAGATAATTGAATACGGTGTCATGTCAACTCCAGCAATAGCAATTGATGGTGAAATAAAAAGTTCGGGAAGAATACCTGAAGTTAAAGAAATAGAAAAATGGCTGAAATGAAAATATAGAGTGATGTGATGAAACTTTTTACCAAATTTATTATTCTTAGCGTTATTTTAATTATTCTGATTTCAGGCTGTGTGAACAACGACCAAAAAATTAGTGAGAGCAAAAATTCTACTGCATATACGAATGCATCATCAAGCGTTGAAAAAGTGGAAATATTTCATTTTCATGGAACCTATCAATGTGATTCGTGCATAGCTGTGGGAAGTCTTGCAGAGGAAACTATCAACACCTATTTTCCAGAAGAGGTAAAATCTGGAAAAATTGTTTTTGCCCATATTAATATCGACCTCCCGTTAAACAAATATCTTGTTGAAAAGTATGGTGTGACTGGCTCTTCATTACGAATCGGAGTCTATGATAAAGATGGCTTTCACTCTGAGCAGAATGTGAACGTATGGTACAAGATAAACAATAGGGATGAATATATGAGCTATCTTAAAGGGATTATAGAAAAGAGATTGATAGGCGATTTTAGTTGATAGATATAATGCCCTTCATGGAAGCCATGGGAACAAGCAACATCCCTTTAATAGCCGCATTTTTTATCGGCCTAATGACTGCAATAAGCCCATGTCCACTTGCTACAAACATAACTGCCATTGCCTATATTTCTAAAAAAAACAATAATGGCAAAAGTACTTTGATTACCAGTTTTGTTTACACTCTTGGGAGAATGTTTACATATGTTTCACTGGCAAGTTTAATTGTCTATATCGGTGTAAACATCCAAACAATTTCCCTGTTCTTGCAAAATTATGGAGAAAAAATATTGGGTCCTTTACTAGTTTTTGCCGGATTGGTGATGTTAAATATTATCAGACTGCCTCCCTTTAAAGGAAGTTCCAAGCTTGATAAAATGAAAGAGAAATTGTCAGAAAAAGGATATTTAGGCAGCTTTTTGCTGGGGATTATTTTTGCATTAGCATTTTGTCCTATTAGCGGTGTTTTGTTTTTTGGAATGCTCATCCCTCTTTCATTAAAATTTTCAGACGGCTTGCTGATTCCGTCTGTATTTGCATTTGCAACCGGCTTGCCTGTAATCATTTTCTCTTTTATCCTTGTTTATAGCGTTTCTAAAATAGGAAAAGTTATGCATAAAGTGCAGATATTTGAGAAATATACCCGATATGTCGTTGCAATTGTATTCATTTTAATAGGATTATACTATATTTGGAGTGTTTGGCTTTAGATTTATAATTGTCAAGACTAGTAGATTAGATTGACTTTCAAATGAAATAGTATTTTTATAAGTTTCATTTGTTCAACTCTATCCTCATTCTGCTCCTAACACAACATAACGGAACCAACGAGATTTTGAGGCGTTTTGCCAATAAAACCTAAAGTAAATTGAGTACCATCTTATATCCATATAACTTGGTTCACATATGCCATTCTAGGCTTATTGATATGAAAATAACCTGTCTAATTATTTCTCTTGTAAAGGTCATTTTCCAGTTTCTTACCAGTCTTCTTCTCCCAGTCAGGAATCGATAACGAGTATTTTTCTTGTATCTTATCCCTATACCACTGAGGTATCACGTTGAAAGTGCAGAATGGTATTATCTTTCCATCAGGCTGTGCATAATGGATACAGCACCTTTCCACGCGTTCTATGTCATAGTTGTACAAATCTTGGAAATGCATCATCCCGACGAACAGAGACTTATGGTGTAATTTTCCCAGCGACTCGTAATCCCCGGTTTTTAGAATGTTAAAAAGTATATTGGCAAGGTTCAAGTCTTTGGGTTGTTTTTCCTTGTCTATGAAGCTGTTTAATTTTGCAAGTATTTTTAATGTTGTATAGACTTTGCCTGAAAAACCCCTAATCTGTGATACAAGATCGTCCAAGAATCTCAGAAAACCTTCGACATCAAAAAATCTTGGCAGAGGAACAATTTTATCTCCGTCTAAGAACAAGTAGGTAGCCATCCCGCAAGCTGGGTGTGATGTCAATTCATACTTTGGTTTTTCTGTTAGGGCCTCAAAAAAATGCGTTATCGGAACTACGGTAGGAACCGGATACCAATCATCTTTTCTAATGGCTCCGTTCGTCTGTTCCTCTAACTTCTTGATAACGTCCGGTATGGTTATCCTGAATTTTTTCCTGTCTGCGTTTGTTATTCTTCCCACTAATGATACGGGTTGATAATTAACTCCGCGGACAATGTCTAAATTTTTTATTCCAAATTTTAAAATGTTTCCAACGTCACCATCGTTAACCGTGTTAATGACCGTGGGAACAAGGACTATTCCTATGTCTGCTTTTCTGCAGTTCTCTAATATTTTTGGGATCTCCCAGTGATTCTTAGGATTGGTTTCAGGAGTTGTTCCATCATAACTCAAATAAAGTGTATTAACTCCTGCTTCTCTAACTTTCTTAGCAAATTCTAAACTTTGAGAAAGTCTTATTCCGTTAGTGTTTAGTTGAACATGATCGTATCCTTCTTCTTTGGCAATTTTAATAATGTCAACAATATCCTCCCTTATCGTCGGCTCACCACCTGTAAGTTGAACCGCATTGCAGGCGACAGGCTTTTCTTCCCTCATTTTTCTTAGCATCATTCTTATCTGTTCTTGGGTCGGTTCATAAACATAACCCATTGCTTTGGCATAAAAGAAGCAGTAAAAACATTGTAGGTCGCAACGGTTGGTAACAACTATATTTCCTAAGGCTGTATGCGACTTGTGTAATTTGCATAAACCACAATTCGTTGGACATAACGGATTTTCAGCTTTTATCTCAGGATTAGAAATGCACTTTCCGTCGTGAGCAAACCTCATGGCTTTTAGATACATCATATAATCTCCCCAGTACAAGTCCTCGAACTCTCCATGCTGAGGACATTTTTTCCTTATCCAAACCTTGTCGTCTCTTTCAAAAATCTCAGCTGGAATAATCTTTAGGCACTCGGGACAAAGAGATTTTGTATCTTTTATTTTACCCATGTTATCGAACTTTTGGACAATTTTAAAAGTTATAAAGGTTTATATATTTCGAATTATATAAAGTTAACCATGACAGAAATAGTTGAAATTAAACAAAGTATTTACTCGGCCTTTTCAGGCATAGCATCCTCTATAGGTTATTCAGACATTCATGGCAGAATAATAGCTGCACTGTTGGTATTTAACAAGAAATTATCTCTTCAAGATTTAGCTAAAGAAACCTGCTATTCTATTTCTACGATATCTTTAAGCTTAGATCTTTTGGAGTCCTTAGGAATGGTTAAGAAAATAAAAAATGCAGGCGACAGAAAATTGTACGTAGAATTAAAGAGCAATTTACTAGAAGGTTTGAAAAAGGCTTTTATGATAAAGCTTCAAAAAAATATCACGGACTCTCTTACCAAATTTGAAAATTATAAGGTAACCTTGAAGAAGATAAAGGACGGAGAAGGGAAAAAAGTCCTGAGAGTTTTGAACATATTGGAAGGAGAGATCAGAAGATTAGATACTTATATAAATCTCCTATCGAAATTAAAATTGCCGTGATTGAATGAAAATAGGTATATGTCAGTGCTGTGGTGGCGTGGCTACTCAAACTTGCAAATTCTGTGGTGCTACCGTTTGCATAAAATGTACTACACAAGATTGTTGTAAGGTTTGCGAGGGTAAAAAGAAAGTATAGTCTCATCTCGTTTCCGATTGACTCTAAAAATTCTTTCTAATTTATATAGACTGCAAAGCTTCTATCAAATTGTTCTTTATCTCTTCTTCCGCAGGAAATCCCAACGCATTCTTGAATCTTTTTTGTCCTGTTGGTGTGATGAATCCTTTTGAAATTGAAATAAACTCATTCTCGCCTTCAGGTGTCTTTGCTTTCTTTCTTGCAACTTCTAAGAATTTGTTGTTTCCAAATTTGATTTCCTTGGTTTCTATCGTTTCAAATTCTACCATTTCTATTCTCCTCCCTATTTTCTAAATTTAATATCTTTTGACTTTATTTAAATAGGTATGCTAAAGTATTTAAATATTCACTAATAGGTAATAAATATGTCATTCCTACTGTTAAAACTAAAACAGAATGTTAAAGAACCTTATGCGATATACAACTTGGAAAAGTTCGGAGTATGGCCCTTTAGGAAAAGGCGCTTGATAGTAGGGACTCCTAATACTGATAAGAGCGACATAAATCTAATGAACGTTTCTAGAACGATCAAGGAAAGCTTTGGAGAAATAGTAAAAACTGGAGCAGGTTGGCAATACAAATTCGTAGACAATAGGATAGCGTTCGAAGGCATATTCAATGATGGTCTAAGAATTCCTGTTTTTGACAATATCATAGAATTCAGAGAAGAACTCTAGATTAACGTCGATGATTCTACTTCTACTTCGGAAACTCCCTCGACAGACCTTATCTTGTTTTCAATGTCTCCCAGTTCTTTGTCAGGAACCACAATCAATATTCTAAGAGCGCTCAAACCAAAGGCCAGAGGTTCTATCTTAGAATCCTTGACCTCTATTTTTTTGCCTATCTCCTTCTTTACTTTTTCCAAGTCCACGTCAGGAGACTCTGGCATTATCTTGAAAGAAACAGCAACATTTCCCATTAAGGACCCTCGAAATTGCATACATCGCACTTGTAAGGTCTTGAGAGTTTTTTGCACTGCCTGCAGCGTATAACAGTTCCTTCGCCACAGTTCGGACACTTGAAAATGACAAACTCTTCCTGGCCCATAACGTCTGTTCCGCAGCTTGAACATATCAGCTTCATTTAATTCACTTCAGGTTATATATATTTAAAACTTTTGATATTATTTAATGATTGAATGCTTTATAAAAATCTAAATATCAACCTTATAAATCTTCCCAAAGTCAGGGTTGCTACAGGCCTTTATTCCCATTGGGATTCTGTGGTGAAGATCAACGAGAACATATTAGATTGGGTTAAAAAGGCTTACAAGGAAAAGCCAAAAGATATTCTGTTAAAATCTATGGAAGAAGTGGCATACACTATAAGCGAAGCCCTTGAAAAAGGAGGTAAAGAATTCTTGATAGCAGAAGACGTTTACAACAGGTTAAACCAATTTTTCCTGAAAAGAGAGTTTAGAATCGGTGGCAATGGCTACAACATGGGTAATATGCTATTCTTGTCAGGTCTAGTGCCTGTTGTTTCCTTTCCTGCAAGGTCTAAAAAACTGATGGAAAGTTCTCCTGCGTTCAAGGTTGTTTTGAATGATGAATTGAAAAAGCCAAAAGAGGCGATGAGAATAGCAGACATTGATTATGATCATATAATCATTGAACTAGAGAATTCCAGGCACATTTTATCATGGGATCCCATGGCGTCACAGGGAATTTTCGATTATGATTTCCTGAAATTTGCTTCTGATTCAGAGAATATAGATATATTAGTTCTAGCCTATGCCCATTTGCTTTTGCCCGAACACAAGAAAAAAACAGATGAGATCATAGATTTGCTAGGCATAAAAAGGCCGAAAATACATCTAGAACTTGGTCTAGGCTGCAAGGATTCTATGAAATATGCTATGGAAAAATTCTCAGAGAACAAATATTGTGAATCCCTGGGAATGGATGAGATAGAATGTCAAACCTATTTAGAAGCAGAATCAGATGGTTTAGAAGATTTAAAAGAAGCTACCCTGAATGCAATCAAAGAATACAACGTCGATAGGATTTGTGTTCATACTCCAGAATTTGCTTTTTCTGTTTCCAAGTATGATTTGTTCAAAGAATACAGATCATTAATAATATCATGCCTATATGCGGCAGCAAGGACATTTGGAGAACTGAATTTAAAGGTCGCTAAAACATTGCCAACGACATTAGAACCTATCAAAGAAAAAATAGGAGATTATAACTTCTGTCTAGTTCCATGTTTGATAAATAAATTTCCCAAAATCCTAACAGGAATTGGCGATGGTTTTGCAGCTGTTCAGGCTGTTAAAATTTTAAGCTGATTTTGCAATTTTCTTGGCGAACTTGTTCATGGAAGCCTTCAAAGCCTCGCCCTTGAGCCCCTTGCTTTTTATATTTCTGACCTCTTCAGCAAGTTTTGGCTCTTCCATTATCTTAATTAACCAAGTCTCAAAATCATTTTTATTTTCTCTTATATGAAATTCCAGACTTTCTATCGGGACTGTCTTTATGCGTTCTGAGAACTCTATGAGATTGTGGGCGCCTTTGCCTATAGAACCTGAACTTTTACAAAACCAAAAGGCCTTATCATCTGATACTTGTTTTACCATTTTTTACACCCTTTAATTTAAAATATAAATACGAATTTATACTATATACATTACGTATAAACTATAATATAGCGTAATATATAAAGTTGATGCCGAATGCGAGTTCTCATGATAGGTTGGGAGTTTCCGCCAGCCAAGACTGGAGGCCTAGGTACCCACTGTTACGAATTGGTAAAAAATTTGAGCAAGAAAAATATTAATGTCACTCTTCTCATTCCTAAGAGAACAGAGAACGTAAAACACGACATACCTAACGTGGAAATAATAGAAGTGGGCTCGACTGCTCTGAATCCTTATAATACCACTAGTTCTGACAATACAACATTCGAAAAGGGTTATGGATGGAACTTCTTCGAAGAGGTTAAGGCCTTTAACAGAAAATGCGTAGAGGTTGCAAAGAACAAAAAATTCGATGTTATTCACTGTCACGACTGGATGACATCAAGTGCCGGTTTAGAACTAAGGAAAATGACTGGTAAAAAGATGGTCTTTACTGTTCATTCAACAGAATATGACAGAACAGCCAGCATCTATCCCATGAATTTTATTGTTGACATCGAAAAGAAAGGAGTTCGCGAGTCAGACCTCATTATAACTGTGAGCGAAGGGATGAAGAAACAGTTGATAGACAGGTACGCAGCTGACGAAAAAAAGATCAATGTGATATACAATGGAATAGACTCATCAAAATATTTTGGATTAACCAAGAAGGGCAATAACGGAACTGTTCTCTTCTTGGGAAGATTGACCAATCAGAAAGGAACTTGGTTCTTCTTGCATGCGGCCAAGAAAGTTTTGGAAAAGAAAAAGGATGTCACATTCATAGTTGCCGGACAGGGAGAGCAGATGCCTGAGATGATAAGGCTGGCGATCGACTTGAACATCATGAATAAATTTATTTTCACGGGCTACTTGCCTGAGAATGAGGTATTGAGGGCCTATGCGACCGCTGATGTTTATGTTATGCCTTCTGTGTCAGAGCCTTTCGGCATAACAGCCTTGGAAGCCATCGCCTCTGGGACTCCTGTTATAGTTTCCAAGAACGCTGGCGTTGCGGAAAAAATCACTCATTGCTTTAAGGTTGACTTCTGGGACACCCACGAGATGGCCAACGAGATAATAGGATTGTTAAGATATCCTGTCCTCAAAGAGTGCATGAGGAAAAATTCTTATAAGGAGATTAACAACTTTGGTTGGGACAAGGTAGCCGACCAAACAATAGCTGTTTACAGGAGAGCTCAATGACCTCTCTATGCTTTTATTTCCAGGTTCATCAGCCTATGAGGTTAAACAGGTTTTCAGTTTTTACCAAGGATGCGCCCTATTTTGACGATGAAAGGAATAGAACATATTTTGAAAGGGTGGCTAGGAAATGCTATCTTCCAACCAATAAACTACTTCTTGACCTGATAAACAATCATGATAAAAAATTTAAAATCGCTTTTAGCCTTACAGGCGTGTTCATAGAACAGTGTAAAAAATTTTATCCCGAAGTTTTGGAGACATTCAAAGAATTGGCGAAGACTGGAAATGTTGAGTTCTTGAACGAGACTTATTATCATTCTTTGGCAGCCCTGTTTTCTGTGAGCGAATTCAAGGAACAGATAAAGCTTCATAGAAAAGCCATGCTCGAACTGTTCAATCAGAAACCAAAGGTTTTCAGGAACACAGAAGCCATGTATTCGAATAATATCGCTAAGATAGTTGAGAGCATGGGATACAAGGGAATAATAACAGAAGGGCATGAGAGCATTCTGGGATGGAGGTCTCCCAATTATCTTTACAATCCGCATGAGTGCAACAAGATTTCAGTTCTGCTAAGAAACTACAAGCTGAGTGATGACATTGGTTTCAGATTCTCTGCCAAATGGTGGGAGGAATATCCTCTGACTGCTGACAAGTATGCTTCGTGGCTTTCAAGGTGCGAAGGCCAGTGCGTCAACCTATTCATTGATTATGAGACTTTTGGCGAACACCAATGGGAAGATACAGGCATATTCAATTTCTTAAGATATCTGCCAACAGAGGTTCTAAAGTATCAAAACCTTGATTTCAAGACGCCCTCAGAAATTATAAAGTCAAACAAAGCGGTCGGCATTATAGATGTTCCTCACGTTATTTCATGGGCAGACATACAGAGAGACACGTCAGCCTGGCTTGAGAACGATATGCAAAAACTTGCTTTTGAGGAAATAGCAAAGCTTGAAAACGATATTAAGAAACATCCGGAATTATTGCACGTCTGGAGGTTGCTCCAAACTTCTGATCACTTCTACTACATGTGCACCAAGTGGTTTGCTGACGGCGATGTTCACAAGTATTTCAATCCTTACAACTCTCCGTATGACGCGTTCATAAATTACATGAATATTTTACAAGATTTGAGACAAAAGCTTGGTTTAAATGAAAGCGGATGATTTAAGATGGGAATATCAGCCTGTGGAAAATCCTGATTGGGATTATGCTAGGAATCTATTTACTGTTTTAAAAAGACCTCAGGCAACTTGGTCTCAATCTGTTTTTTCTGTAAGACACGAGAATCTGATTGCACCTAACAGGGACTATAGGTTTCAAGGGCTGTGCGCTTTTTCCAATGGCGATTATTGTAAATTCTTAGATTCGGTATTCTTTGGCATAAAAGGTGTTAACCTAGAACCTAAGAAAGTAATAGTTTTTCCTTGGAAAAGCATTTATCAATATTCTGGTAACGGAGTTGATGTTGACGTGTCCTATTATTTATCCAGGGATAGGAGAGACGGCATAGCAGCAAAAGTCATATTCGATGTCAGGAATTCATTCTTAAAGGAATTGATAATAAAGCCCTTGGTTGACATCAGGAATGTTCTCTCAAATTCTAATCCGGAACAGATGGAAACAAGGATTAATGATGACTCTTTGATCGCATGCTCAGGAAAGAACAAGATTTCTTTTTATGTCAATGATAGCAGCGTCTTGGCAGACAAACAGATAATGGATTGGAGGTACAAACTGGGCAGCGGATTCAGGGAAAACACCAGCGATGGCATAAGATTTATTTCAGAGTATGCCAGGCCTGCGTTCATAGGTGAGATTCACAAGAGAATTTCTGGAAATGAGAAAGTTTCTTTGCTGATAAATTGCAACAGAAAAGACTCTGATTTTGACGAGAACGAAGAGAAATTGCATGTAAATAATGTGATTAAGAAATTCAACTGCAAGAAAGAGGTCTTGGCTAGAATAATATCCTTAGACAGCTTCGGTGTTTTTGAAGATGACATTATAATACCAGAAGCAGGAGATTTTTGGTTTAGAAAGGTTTGGTTGAGAGATTTGATAGAAGCCTTGATCAACAGCTTTCAAACTTTTGTCAAATTAGACAGTAAAAGAGTGACTGCGATAATGGAATGGCTGTTGAAGCAGCAGGATGTAAAAACCGGAAGGTTCCCCAATTTCAAAAATGATTATAATTCAGTTGACACCAGCCTTTTGTTTTTCATTTTTGCTGAAAAGTATCTGAATCACTTCAAGGACAAGGCTACGGAAAAAAGAATATTGGAAAGTCTTAATCTGATTCTCAAGAGATTTTCTGAAAGCAAAATGGAGGTTAATGGGCCTCCTGTCATACAGAATTATCTGCTTTATTGTTTGCCGTGGCATTCTTGGACAGATTCCAGAGTACCTTTTATGGGAAGATTGATGTCAACTAGAATACCACTAGAATGGATCAAACAGGACAATCTGGAAGAAATGTGCAAACCTGTGCTCTTGCCTGAGATAAATGCGCTGTTCATTAGAACCTTGAAAATGGCCGAATACATGGGGAAAGACATTGGAAACTTTTATAGGAATGCTGTTGAAAAATACAAAAAGTTCTTCCAAAGCAATGACTTCCTCTATTCTATAGTAATCCATGATAAAAAAGATTCCACTGAGACGTCAATGGCCTTGGTGTCTGCTGTTCTGTTGTACGATATTGTTTTCGATAAAAAAGATTTGGAAAGGATGTGGCCTTATGTTGAAAAATTGCTTGTGAGAAGAAATGGAAAACTGTTTGGTATCTTGTGCAGAAACTCTAGAGATAAGATATACTACAATGACTATCAGTATCATGGGGCAGTTGTTTGGCCAAGGGACACTCCGTATCTGATAAAGTATCTAAAGATAATAGGGAGAGAAGATTTGGTCAAGGAAATTTTGGATAGCAATCTGGAGCATCAGACAGACGAGGGAGCGGTATTCTACTGCAATGAACTATTATCCTTGCCAGAGGGAAAGAACCCCAGCCCTACACAGACCAGTAACAAGCCAATACCTGTAAAAAATCCCATGCAGTTATGGTCCCAATTTTGTGATGATTATTTAAACGAGTAACTAATAATGAATACGGGTTGTGCTCATGGAAAAAAAAGCGGATGTGATGTTTGAAGTTTCGTTCGAGGTTTGTAACAAGGTCGGCGGCATATACGCTGTTCTGGAGTCAAAGGCAGCCAGGATGGTTGAGTTGTACGGCAACAATTATTTCGCCATAGGACCCTACTATCCTGAAAAGGCAATAATAGAAGCAGTAAAACAAAAGCCGCCAGAGTTCTGCGAGAAGGTTTTTTCCGCTCTGGAAAAGGAAGGCATAAGATGCCATTATGGCAAGTGGTTGATCCAGGGCAGGCCGAATGTCATTCTTATCGAGTTTAATGACTTTTTGAAGAAGGTCAATGACATAAAAACAGATTTATGGAAAAAGTACAAGGTAGACTCCTGGGGGAGCGGTTTTGACTTTGATGAGCCTGTCGCATGGTCGACTGCAGCCGGCATTCTGATAGAGAAGTTAATCCCCTGTTTTGAAAATAAAAAATTGGTTGCCCAGTTCCATGAATGGTTAACTGGCGGAGCATTGCTGTATCTAAAGGACAAGATTCCTACAGTATTCATGACGCACGCAACAATGCTCGGGAGAACAATAGCAGGATCAGGAGAAGACCTGTACAAGGAGATTGACAATGCTTCCAAGAATAACATTCCTATAGACCCTAAGAGGCCTTACAAATATGGAGTACAATCAAAGCACCTGATGGAAAAAGCTTGTGCAGAAAATGCTAGCGTCTTTGCCACGACTTCTGAGATAACATCCAGAGAAGCAGCCTACATACTAGGTAAAAAGCCTGACATAATACTGCCAAATGGTTTGGACATAGAAAGATTTCCAACAATGGAAGAGTTTGCATTGTTGCACAGAAAATATAGGGAAAAGATAAAGAACTTCCTGAATGCTTATTTCAATCCTTATTACAAGACAGATTTGTGGGACTCGATGATATTTTTGACGTCCGGAAGGTACGAGTTCAGGAACAAGGGCTATGATGTCTTCATAGAGGCTCTGGGGAAACTGAACGAGAGAATGAAAAAAGAAAATATCAAGAACAATATTTTCGTGTTCTTCTTTGTTCCTAGAGGTGATGTGAAAGAGAATATCGATTTAATAGAGAACATAAGACTGTATGATGATATAAGGGATTTTGTAAACGATGAGATGCCTTGGATAGAAGAAATGACAATAAACACGCTTGCCAAAGGAAAGATGCCGAAGATGAACTCTATATTCAGAAAGGAATTCTTGGAGGAGTGCAATAGGAAGATATTTGCTTTCAAGAAGAAAGGCAATCCTCCTCTGTCTGTTGCTGTGTTCGATGACAGCAACGATTCTATAATAAATGCTTTCAAGAAAAACAAGCTTTTGAACAGGATGGATGACAAAGTCAAGGTGATGTTCTATCCTTACTATCTGTCAACGACTGACAAACTGTTAGGTCTGGACTATTACCAGGTTGTTCAAGGATCGCATCTAGGTGTGTTCCCATCGTATTACGAACCGTGGGGTTACACTCCTTTGGAATGCGCTGCCAACGGCGTTCTATCAATAACCTCTGACCTTGCCGGTTTCGGAATATTCATCAAGCAGAATTCTGACCAGAGCAAAAAACCAGGGATAATGGTCTTGGACAGGGACGGAAAATCTTTCGAGGAGATTAATGAAAAATTGTATGAGATGTTATGGAGCATTGTCACAATGAGCAGGAATGAGAGGATACCAAAGAAAGCCAATGCCAAAGACCTGGCATCCTTAGCTGACTGGAAAATATTGATAAACAACTACGTACAATCGCACAACATGGCCTTGGAAAGGTTCAAGAGATAATTCTAGTGAAATGTCAGTGCTATAAGGTCTCCAGCAAAATGAGCTATGACTATAACTACCAAGGTTATACCAACATGCTCGGTGATGACATTCCATACCTTTTTTTTCTTTTCTTCAGCAATTATAAAGCTGAGAATTCCTATGCCTAACAGACCCCAAGCTATGCTAATAATCATGGCTGTCCCAAGAGAATTGTAAAACAGCAAAACAGGAATAACAAATGTCAATGCAAAAACAAGCTTTGCGAAAAAAGTAGATGAAGTTGATTCCCACACTTCTTTTGTTGTTCTATGACCCTCAGACTCTTGGGAGATATGCATGCCCAAGGCATCGGAGAACGCGTCTGCTATTGCTATTGTCAGGACGCCTCCTATGACTGCCAAGGCCGAATGAGTGCCGGAATGAAGGCCGACCATCAAGCCTAGGGTTGTGATTATCCCCGATGTCAAGCCGAAGCAGATTCCTATTTTGAATGAGTCTTTCATAATCTAATAATTTAAGAATTGGTATAAAAAGGTTAAGATTCTGTTTTTTGCTCTTCTACTCCTATAGTCATTGGTGCAGCAAATTGAAAACTTAAAGATTCTCCGCCTATCATGTTTATTTTTGCTCTATTTCTATTTTCTACATTTCTTTTTGCTTCTAAATAATTTCTTGTTATAAATGGGATTGGGCTGTATACAACCCTTTTTCTTCCGCCAATCTCCTCTATTTTCGAATTAATTATACCTCTTTTTTCTAAAGACCATAATATTGGATAAGCCTCAGAAGAACTTACATATACTGAAAAATTATTTCTATCTTCAAGATACTTTTTAAATTTATAACCATGTAGCTCACCTGTCAATAAAAGTCTTAGAGCTATTTCTTCCATACAGTCTTTCACATGTTTTACTCTCAATTCTTTCTCTTGCTGTCTTAATAACGAATAAGTTGGGAGAACCATTTTATCACTTACTAATAATTAAAAAGAAAGATTTAAATAGCTTTTATTTTTTTAATAACTCTTTAGATGGCTGTCTTCATGTTTTTCAAATATCGTAAGAAATACTAATTTTTCTTTTCCCGTGTTTACGGTCCTGTGCCAAACATTTTTAGGTATTGTAATTAAATCCCCTTTCTTGACTGGAACCTTTTTGCCATCAAGAATTATATAACCTTTTCCTTTGAGCAATATGTAAACTTCTTCAACATTGTGAGAATGACCTCTCATCATTTTGAATTCACCGTTAACCTTGCCAGGATAAAGTGTATTCATGCAAACAACATGCTCTTGAAATCCTGTTTTCTCGTCAGGCAGATCAATCAGGATGTCATTAATCTCGTTTTCATGTCCTTTGATATTCTTGTAAATATTTTTTCCGTCTTTAATCATATCTTTAACTTTGAATAATGTTTTTTTGCCCTGAAATTTATTTATATTGAATTTCATTATTTCATTCCCTTTATCAAATCTTCCATGGCCTTTTCAACGCTAGGAGCTTTGACAACTCCTGATGCTACCAGAACTCCTTTTGCTCCCAGTTCAATAGCTTTCTTAACATCGTCCCTGGTCTTGACGCCTGCCCCGCAGAGAACATAGGTTCTTGAGGAATTTTTCTTAACTTCATCAACAGTATTTCTAATTATTTCTGGCTCTGCTGTTGAGACAGAAACGTCTCCGCCTATCAATTCCGGCGGTTCGACAGCAATAAAATCAGGATTGAACTTGGCGAGTTCACCTGCCTCCTTGCTGTTCTGCGCGCAGACGATTGATATCAGATCATATTCTTTGCACAGGTCAACGCATTTCTTGACGTCCTCAGCAGGAATTCTTTTCTCAGAGTGGTTTATCAACGAACCAATCGCGCCTAGTTCCTTTACCTCTTTGGCGAGCAGTGCTCCTGTGTGAGCTCCGGGTTCGTATGGTTCCATGTGTTGAGAAATAGTCAGGGTGATCTGGGAAATGTTGTCGATCATCGGATCTGGAGGAGCAATCAGAATATTTACTTTGTACTTGTCAAGAAGCTTTCTTGCGACCTTTGCAAACGTTATAGGCCTGTCTCCCAGAACCTCATCATATTCTTTTAGATTTACAATTAGTAAAGGAGGCTTTAACATCGTGTATCCTGAAGATTATTACTTTTTCTTGCTCTTATTTTCATCCTTTAGCTTGCTCTCAACTTTCTTAAGGACATCAGGCAAGGTTGTGTACTCCATCGAGTCTGGTGATAGTCTGTGAGGTTCGAATGGACCGTGCTGTCTTAGGAAGTCCGCTATCTCGTTTGATTTTTGTCTCGCTCTGTCAAAACTAATGTCTGCTAGCATGTCTCTAGGTCCGACGAGCATACCATTCTTTAATTGGAAACCTAATCCAATGACTCTTGGAGGTCCGTCAAATCTCGAGGGTGTGGCATCCTTGACTGAACAAGGCATGAAAGGTCCGTTGTGACTTCCTCTCATCCAACCTTCAACCAAGTGTGGAAATGCAAACGGCTCGAGAACTTCGCCCACAGCCGGCAATCCATGCTGAGCACGAACTATCATAACAGGATCGTCCTTTCCTACGTATCTTCCTGCCATTAAACTTAGTCTCTGAGTGCTTGTGGTTGCTGCAATGTCACCGTCAGTTTTCTTATAGATGTTCTTGACTACAAATCTTCCTGGAGTTCCTATCAAAACTAACAGGTCATAAATCTCTTCCGGAGTATTGAAAGTGACTTCCTTTTGATTTATCACGTCCAAGATTTGGAATTTAAATCCTTCATGCATCTCAGGATCTATGACAAGGCCTGGCGTGTTGAAAGGGTCTGCAAACATCTTGTACAAGGGAAAGTTCCATGCGCCTGGTTCTGTCTTGTCTGCCATGAAAATTATTACTGGTTCTGATTTTCTTTCCTCGAATTCCATTTCTGCATAACCTGGGCCCATGCCCTTCAAATTTCCTGAGAATGTGTCCTTAAGTAGGTCTTGGCCGGCTCCATATAAACCGAGTTCCTTGGCTTTTTCCGTGCATTTCATGAAAACGTTCCAAGCAATGCCGTGTACGCCACTGCAATCGGTGCCGTGCTGGTGCGTCATTATCAACTGTAGGTCATCTCCACAGGATGTTACATGAAAGTCCAAAAGATAACCTTTGCTTTTCTCTTCCTGAAGCATCGGTCTTGCTAATTCCAGAATGTCTGGATGACTTGCAGAATGACCGACGTATCCTCCTATATCTGCCTTGATAACACTTAGCGTAATTCTCATACACTACAGATTGTCAAAGCCTAAATATAAAGATTTTCTAAGATACATGGGGCCGGATTTGAATAAAAAGGACAACCTACAGTTTTCTTCTTTCATCATCTTTCCCTCCATAGATAATTACTTGCTTATAGAAGGATTTAAATAATTTATTATTCTATTAAGAGTTGGTGAAAAAATGAGAGAGAGAATTACTAAAGAATGGGATGTTTCAAAACGTCAAAGAGGTCCGACAGCAAGAGGAGAACAGCGAGATACACAACCGGGCGACCTAATTGGAGCGAATGGTAAAACATATAGGTGTGCATCTATGAGTCAAACAGGTTCTATAGTCAGCGCAGACTTTGAAGAAGTATATAAATCAGAGTTATGTGTGCACTATTCTACTTAGAATTGTGATAATATGCCTATGTCAAAATGGTCTGACCCAAGTTATTTAGCATTTTTTAGAAGAGGAGGATTAAAGGTAGATTTTGATTTAATACAACACCAGACTAATGAAAGATATAGAAGCGAGGGAAAAATACCTCCAGCTCCAACAAGTTTAGAAATGCAAGCAATACACCATCCAAGCCCGCAATATGTCTTCGATGCTGAAGCTTGTCCGGGAATTAAAAATGGGAGATAAAAATCTTTATTCTTTTCCTTAAAGTTTAATAAGAAGTTTTCATAAATATAAAGCAATGAAAATAGCAGAAGATATTAAAAAACTGGAAGAAAAAATTAAAGAAATGGAAGTAGGACTTGTTAGACAAGTAGAGTTAAAAGAAATTAGAGAAGTAACAGATTAATTATTTAATCTCTTCAAATTCTCCTGTTGTTTTATTCTTTCTAACGTTATCATGTTTGAAATATCTTCCGTTCATTGCAACATAAACTCCATGAAGAAGTGATTGAGCAAAGGCTAAAGCAGCACCCAAGTTAAATAGACCATCAGAACTACCAAACTTATAAGGTATCATCGCTCCTGTCAATACTATTGTTTTATTCTTTATGTTTTTTCCTAAAAGCTTTGCCGTTTCCGCCATTGTATCAGTTCCATGAGTTATTACAATTCTATCTTCCTCAGCTTCCTTACAGTTTTCCAAGATGACTTTTCTATCAGAATTAGTCATATCTAAGCTATCCATTAACATTAAAGTTGTAACTTTAACTTCAACTTTACATCTTCCTAATTTTAAGATTTCATTTAAATGAGTGTCTTTAAATTCAAGGTTTCCTCTTAGTTCATTATATTCTTTATCAAATGTGCCGCCAGTTGCAAACAATCTTATTTTCATATTAATGATATTCAAGTCTGTATATAAATTATTTTACTATTCCCGTCCCCAGGTCAGCGGTATTGAGCATGAGATGTGCAGGGGGCCGGATTTGAACTCACGCAGCAGTTAACTATAAGAAATCTGAGCTGCGCATCCTAAGATTCGCATTGCTTAAAACCATGCTTACCTCTCAAGTTAAGTTAACATTGACTTTTACCACCACTCTCAGTGGTAAAGCATATTTAATAAAAATTACTTGCAATTATTACGATAAAATGTCATATTTTGATTGCGTTACAAAAATAAATCCGTACTCTAATTCTTTATTCATTACTATTAAAATAGACATTGTAAGAAAGCTTAATCTTGTTCATAGGCAGCCGGTAAGAGTTACGGTATTCAAAAACAATATTGAAAAAAGCTTCATAACCACCCTTAATATTTCTAAAAAGTTTAATAAAATGAAGATAGCGAAAATACATATCAACAAATATATAGCAAGTATGCTCAGTCTAGCCTCTAAGGATAAAGTTTATGCTAAGGTTCAAAAGGCTAATTTCGAAAAGTCAAGACCAAAAACATGCTTCAGAAAAGATAAAATTGACTTGATGCATTTTGTTCCAAAAGATATGTTTGTCGTCAATAATCATAGCAAGATTATTTTGTGGAAGCCTAAAAGAAGGTCGATCGAAATAGACAGATTCGCTGACATAAACGCATTTGGCAGGTTCCTTGGTCTACTGTTTTCAGAAGGCCAGAAATGCGTTAATACCACCGATTACTATGTAAGTATCACAAATAAGCAAATTGAACCGCATTTAATGACTATAGACTTCTTAGGAAGGCTCGGATTGGCTAGAATCATCAAGGCATATTGCTACTACAATCCAAGTATAAGTAGAACCAAGCTAACCAACGCCATTGAGGAATATCAGAAGAAGACGGGGTTTATACCGAAAGCTGTAAGATCTAAGAGAAAGGGAGATTTTGCTTACCTTACCAACATAAACTCAGCATTATTGGGAGAACTTCTGCTAAACGCCTTAAACGTTATTTCAATGTACTTCCAAGATAGGAAACTAGATACAAATCTTAGAAAGCTTGCCGATAGCTTCCTAGCCACAGAACTGACTGGTGATGGACATATGACTACAGGAAAGTTTAAGAGCATAACTATTGGAGATACAAATCAAGATAGGATACTAACATTGATAAAACTGCTCTATAAGTTGAATTTTAATCCAAAAATAATCCAAACAGGTGTTTATTTTGACGCCTCTTCAGTTGAAAAGTTACTATACTTAATTGATATTGAAGCGTTTTGTGGCAATAATCGTAATAAACTCATTCGTTCATTACGGAGGTATAAATTTGTACATTTGCAGTTAGGAAGATTGAAAAAAATTCAACATCTTAATGAGTTTAGCAATAAGCATGTTTCTAGAATATTTAATTGGTCCACAAGTAAGACGACAAAATGGTTGTTAATTATGAAGAATAAGGGATATATTTATAAAACAAGAAAAATTGGCTATGACACTTTCTATAGCGTATCAGATAACAGAAATATTGAACGTTATAACAAGTGGAAATTAGAGAGTTCTTCGCTCAACTACGAAAACCAAACCGGCCAATCAGCGGAACGAACATAAACGAACCGATTGACTTCTTTACGATTTTGTCCTTTAGTTTTCTAACCACCATCATTTCCTGCAGGTAAACATCGCCGACAGGTATGACCATTGTTCCATCAATCTTCAGCTGCTCTAGCAGAGGTTTTGGTATATCAGGACATGCAGCCGTTACTATGATTCTGTCAAAAGGTTCTTTCTCCTTCAAACCCAAAGAACCGTCTTTAATGAATACTTCCACGTTTCTTACACACATTTTCTGTAAATTGCCTTTAGCAAATTCTGCTAATTCTTTAATAACCTCAATGGTATAAACAAAACCTTTCTCGCCAACCAGATAAGACAATATTGCGGATTGCCATCCAGAACCAGTTCCTATTTCCAATATCTTTTGATCCTTTTTAACGTCGAGTGCTTCTGTCATTGCCACGACTGTAGACGGCTGTGATATTGTCTGGTTATAGCCGATGGATAAAGGCGTATCCCTGTATGCAAGGTGCCTTATGCTTTCAGGAATAAAAGAATGCCTAGGAATCTTTCTCAGGGCGTCTTCCACCTGTTTCGACTTCAGATAGCCGAGGCTTTTTATATGCTCTATCAATTTATCATTTTCCTCTTGAAAACCCATATATTTATTTTATAATCCCAATATAATGAATTTATGCCCGAGGGCCTAAACGACCTGATAAAAAAGCTCAAGAGCTTGGAGATACAGGGAGCCAAAGAGATTGCTGTCGAAAGTCTAAAGTTCTTAAGAAAGCTTGCAAAGGAAAAGGGTTTTGGAAAAGAGTTCAACAATACTGCTAAAAGAATTGAAAACATAAGACCGACAGAGGTTGTTCTGCACAATTGCTTGGAGATCATTAAGAATGAAAAGAAAATAGAAACTATAAACAGACTTCTGAGAAGATTGAACCAGTCAACAAAGGAAATCGCAAAAAGAGGAAGCAGAATGATAAAGGACGGTGATAAGATAATGACCCATTGCCACTCCGGTGAGGTATGCGCTGTCATCGAGCAGGCTTGGAAAGAAGGCAAGAAAATCACTGTCTACGCGACAGAGACGAGACCCAAAGGTCAGGGAATAAAAACTGCAAAAGAACTAGCGAAACTAAAAATACCTGTTGAACTAATAATAGATTCTGCTGTAGAATTCTTCATTAAAGAAGTTGATATGGTGATGGTCGGTTGCGATGCGCTCAGAAAGGAGGGCGTTGTCAATAAGATAGGAACATACCCTATGGCAGTGATTGCTAAAGAGCATAAGAAGCCTTTCTATGTGGTGGGCAATACATTAAAATTAGATAGAAGAAAGAAACTAATTATTGAAGAGAGGTGTCGCAGGGAGATTTGCACGGAGCGCATGAAGACCTTGGAAGTGAGGAACCCTGCATTCGATGTCACGCCATGGAAATATGTTAAGAGGGTCGTGACGGAAAAGGGAATAATGACACCAGGTAATGTTTTGAGGATGCTAAAATGAATTGGAAACAATTATTGAAACCAGACTGGAAAAAGATTGTGTTATTTATTGTTTTATTCATATTTGGAATAATTATCTCTATATTTAGCAACTCATGTTTAGGTTGTTATAATGTTAGCGTTGGTCTCCCTTTAGGATTTTATGAACAAATATTTTGGCCTCCTGGAATGGAAAAAACTAATTTTTTAATGTTAAACCTTGTTATTGATATTGTTTTTTGTTATCTTTTCTCGTGCCTTATAGTCTGGATTTACCATAAGGTGAAGAAAAAATGAAAATCGAAAAGAGTCCGTTGTTTGCGGCTATTTTGAATTTCTTTTTTTGGGGCATAGGCTATCTGTACATCGAAAAGAAAACAGAAGAAGCTTTTTATTTGATTTCACTTTATTTGGCAGTGTGCATATTCTCATTTTGGTATTTATCAGTAGCAGGTCCCCTTACTTTTGTCGGGGTCTATTGGATAATCTTCTGGTCGTTATGGGTAGGTATTTACATTGGTTACGATGCATACAGAATAGGAAAGGTTAAAAAATGAGCTACATTGATTTGAAATACGAAACTGATAAGAACGATTTGATATGTTTGTTTAGAATCGAGCCTGAAAAAAGAATTTCTATGAAGCAAGCAGCTGAAGATGTAGCTGCAGAAAGCAGTATAGGCACATGGGTTGATGTTTCTACCATGAAACCAAAAATTAAAAAGTTAGGAGCAAAGGTATTCGAAATAAAAGGAAATTTTGTAAAGATTGCCTACCCTCTAGAACTATTCGAACAAGGAAACATGTCCCAGATCCTTTCTAGCATTGCAGGCAATATTTTTGGCATGAAGGCTGTTAAGAATTTAAGGTTAGAAGATGTTGATTGGCCTGAAAGTATTGTAAGATCTTTCAAAGGTCCTCTTTACGGCATAGATGGCATAAGGAAATTATTAAAGGTTCAAAAAAGACCTTTGTGCGGGACAATCGTTAAACCAAAGCTCGGGCTGAATGAAGAGGAGCATGCAAAGGTCGCTTATGATGCTTGGATTGGCGGCATGGACATTGTTAAGGACGATGAGAACCTGAGTTCTCTGAGCTTCAACAAATTCGAGAAAAGGATTATAGAAACACTAAAGATGAGGGATGAAGCTGAGAAAGAAACCGGTGAAAAGAAAATTTACATGCCCAACGTAACAGCCGAGATAGACACTATGTTAGAGAGAGCAAATTTTGTAAAAGAGGCTGGCGGAGAGTACGTCATGGTTGATATAATAACAACGGGTTGGTCTGCTTTGCAAAATTTAAGGAATGCTAATGATGACTTGAGGTTAGTTTTGCATGCTCACAGGGCAGGACACGCGGCGATAACTAAAAATCCAAAACATGGCATATCAATGAAAGTCATTGCTCTGGTAACAAGGCTAATAGGTCTAGACCAATTGCACATAGGAACTGCAGTAGGCAAGATGTTTGAAACCAAAAAAGAGGTTCTGGAAAATTGTAATGCTTTAACAAAGGAAATGTACAATTTAAATAAAGTCATGCCGGTAGCTTCTGGCGGCTTGCACGCAGGAATGATACCAAAGTTGATCGATATATTCGGCAATGATTTTATAGCTCAGTTCGGCGGAGGCTGCCACTGGAATCCCAAAGGAACAAGGTGCGGGGCAATGGGAATAAGACAGGCAATAGATGCTTCGGTTAAAAACATTCCTTTGAAAGAGTACGCAAAAACTCATAAAGAGCTGGCAGATAGTATTAAAAAGTTTGGAATCATAAAGTGATTTTATGGCAGAGGAATACAAGGAAGAGAAGCACGAAGAACATAAAAAAGAAGTGCATAAAACTAGATTAGCATTCCTATCAAATATAAAATTAAGAAAAATAGATGTCCTGGCAATAATAGCTTTGATAATCTTTATAATAGCAGTTACTGTTCCGACCTATGCTCCAAAAGATAGCTGCGAGGTTGCAAGGCCAGATTACAAGTGCTCCTCTGTAAAGGACGTTATGATAGAGAACTGTAACTACTGGGGAAAATATGAATGTAACACAAATGCTGACGTTAGCCTACCCCAGATAGAATGGTACATATTGAACTTGTGCAAATTGCAAAACCAGTATCACAACACAGGCTTAGACTGCTCTGATTTAAAATCAGCCTGTAATAAAATAACAGGGAGCCAAACCTGTCCTTCAGGTTATTTAGGATGATTTTAAAAAGGATCTTGAATTTTTTCAGACCCAACTGGAAAAAGTTAATTTTACTTTTCGCTTTCGAGTTTCTTATTTCCTTTACGTTGTTGGCAGTTGGCGACAGGCTTCCCTCATGGCAGGTTTACATAATGTCGCCAAACATCTATTATCTCGAGTCAACAATAAACCCTATGTTTGTTACCCAAGAGCAGATGTCTATTAGTGGCGCTATAAGCAACATAATATCCCTGGCTTATCTTTATTTCCTGTCATGCCTTATAATTGAAGGTAGAGAAACACTCGTAAAATTTTTTGTGAACCTTGTTAAAAAACCCAAAGAGTGATTATATGAGGCTAGTGGCAAGACCCATAAACTTGGAAGCCGGGGGAAAATATATTGTAATTCTGAACAAAGAGGATGCTGACTTTCTAGGCTTGCATGCTCTGGACAGGGTTTCTCTAAGATGCAAGGAAAAGGAGCTGACAGCCATAGTTGATATCACGACCAGATTCGCAATGAAGGGAGAGATGATAACAAACGATGATGTCACGAGGTTCTTTGGCATAAAGGGCGGGGAACACGTCGAAGTTTCCAAGGAAAAGGAGCCAGAATCCATTGTTTACATAAAACAAAAGATTTCTGGATGCAGGTTAGAATATGAAAAGATAAAGATAATTGTTAATGACGTCACTGAAAGAAAATTATCTGACATCGAATTGACAGCTCTTGTAACGGCCCTATACACCAGAGGCATATCAATAGACGAGGCTGTAGGTTTTTCAAGAGCAATGGTTAATGCTGGAAAGAGATTCAGGTTCAACAAGCACGTCATATGCGACAAGCATTCCATAGGCGGCATACCTGGCGACAAGACATCAATAGTTCTTGTTCCAATACTTGCTGCTGCAGGCCTGATTATTCCAAAGACATCTTCTAGAGCAATAACATCTCCTGCTGGGACTGCTGATCGCATGGAAGTGCTGGCGCCTGTCTGCCTTTCTCTTGATGAGATAGAGGAGGTTGTTAAAAAAACCGGCGCATGCTTAGTGTGGGGCGGCGCTTTAGACTTGTCTCCTGCTGATGACGAGTTCATCAAGATAGAATATCCTCTGGGGATAGACCCGATGCTTCTGCCTTCCATAATGTCTAAGAAAAAAGCAATCGGCGCCAAATATGTTGTAATAGACATACCGACTGGCAGGGAGGCAAAAATCACGACTGTGCAAAAGGCACGCGAATTGGCAGAAGACTTTCTTGAATTGGGCAAGAGACTGGGAATGCATATAGCTTGTGGCGTAACATTCGGAGACCAGCCCTTGGGCTACTGCATAGGTCCAGCTCTAGAGGCAAGAGAAGCGTTGATAACGTTGCAGGGTAAAGGGCCAAGAGACTTGGTGGAGAAAGCTACTATGCTCTCTGATATTCTGTTCAATGAGGTCGGTTTGAAAGATCATGGGGCAGCCTTGGAACTTTTGAGAAGTGGAAAAGCTGAAAAGAAAATGAGAGAAATTATAGAGGCGCAGGGAGGAGACCCTGAAATAAAACCAGAGAATATTGAGGTAGGAGATAAAACATTCAAAGTAAAGTCTGATACAGAAGGAAGAGTTCTGTGGATAAAGAATTCTGCGATAGTCCTTGTTGCAAGAGATGCAGGAGCTCCCAAGGACAAGGGAGCAGGAATTCATATGAATGTAAAAATGGGCGATAGCGTCAGGAAAGGCGATGTTTTATTTACCATTCATTCTAATAATTATATAAGATTGAGTGATGCTGTTAAGCTGGCAGAGGAGCTGAAACCGTTGGTTATCGGCAAGAAGTTCGAAGAGAAGATGTTGCTGGAGAGGATATTCACAGAAATTCCGACCAGGAAAGTTTTCATGCTTGAGAGGTGATATTATGGCTAGAAAAGTCAAAAGAAAAAGAACGGTAAAAAAGAGAAAAACAACTCGAAGAGTTAGACAAAAGAAAACAAGCAAAAATATTTCATACTTAGCAATAATTGTAGTTATAATAATGTTTGTATTTATCATCTATTACTTTAGCAAAGGATTGCAACAACCATATCAGCAACCATATCAACAACCTAGCGAAACCACGCCAACAACGAGTGGACAAGGAGCCGCGGCTAGTGTTGGAGGATATTGTAAAACAAAATATGAATGTTTTATAACATCTTGTAAAGGACAAACAGAAGACTGTGTAAATACTACTCAGCTTACATTTTATAGCAAAAAATGCAATTCTTATCCAGATTGGGTTGTGGGGAGACAGGATACTTCAAGGTGCGCGTGCGTTCAAAATGCTTGTACAATGATAAAATAAATACATAGTACAAATAATATTATTATGAACAAAAAGGTCCTGTTTGTAATTCTAGATGGCATTGCGGATGATACTGAAATAACGCCTCTGATGATGGCTTCAAAACCTAACATAGACATGTTAACAAAGAACGGTTTCTCAGGCCTGATAGAGAACAGGGAAGGCAGTCATCCTGATTCTGGAATATCCAACTTCGTATTGTTAGGCTATCCCAAGGAAGAATATCCCGGGAGAGGTTTTTTGGAAGCTCTGGGAATAAATTTGAGAATAACTCCTGGGAGCGTTTACGTCAGAGCCAATTTTGCAACTGTTAGAGAGTCTATGGAAGACAGATTCAAAACAGGTAAATATGAACCTAGGTTAATGGTAGTTGACAGAAGGGCTGGAAGAGACTCTTCTGGTTTGTTTGAAATGTCAAAGGCTATCAAAGAATTTTTCTTGGACGGGGTTAGGATAGATTTTTACAAGTCCTTGGGGCATAGGGGCGTGATTGCTCTTAATAGCGTTGAGGTATGTCCTGACGTCAGCGATTCTGACCCAGGAATAGAGGGGAAAGAAGTATTAGACGTGAAACCGTTAAAGGACGAGAACAATGCTTTCAAGACTGCTGCCGCCTTGAATAAATTTTCAAAAGAAGTTTATAAAATATTAAAGGAGCATCCCTCGAACAAATATAGAAAAGTTCCTGCCAACTACGTTCTTTTGAGGGACGCCAGTTGCTATAATTATGTGAAAAGCTTCAAGGATAGGTTCGGTCTGAACGGAGCTTGCATTGCTGCTTCGCCTGTTATCAAAGGAATTGCAAGGGCAATGGAGATGCATGTAGAAGAAGTTCCGGGCGCGACAGCTGATTTGAAAACAGACCTGAAAGCAAAGGTTTTGAAAGCCTTAGAATTGTTGAACAGTTATGATTTTGTTGTACTTCACATACTGGGTTGCGACATAACGTCTCACGACAAGAATCCAAAGTTGGGAAGCTTGTTCATAGATAAGATTGACAGAGAGGTTTTCAAGAGAATTTTGGAATACACGAACTTTGAGAAAACTTTACTGGTTGTTTGCTCTGATCATCCTACGTCTTCTAAGACAGGGGAACACATTCAAGGCTTTATGCCGTTTTTATTTTATACAAGCGGAATTGAGTCAAATAAAATTGAAAAGCTGGACGAGAAAAGTTGTAAACAAGGACCTCTGATTAACATAGAAGATTTTATGGAAGAAGTTTTAAAGTACGTGTAAAAAAGAAGTTTAAAAATGTTGTTTTGAATTCTCTTGTTGTAAAATTTCTATATTCATTTTTAATGGATCCGTATATTCTGAAAGCTCTCCTTGTTCCTTTTCCATTCCTTCCAAGATTTCAAGGTCGTGACTATAACGTGCAATGTTATAGTCCTCTTTTCTTATAGGACCAAGAAAAGTTATAAATCTACTTTTTCTACCATCATGAACAACCCTTGCAAGAAGTTCTGTGGTTGCTAAGTATCCTTCCTTAAAAACAACTTTAGGATTAGCGTCCTTTAGTTTTTCGAATTTGTTAACAATAAAAGCTGTTGCTTTTTCATCTGAAAAAACAGTGCCGCAAAATTCGCATAGAGAAGTATAATTCCTGTTTGTCAGTCTTCTTATATTACTGTCTTTAGCATACGATAAAGCATTTCCTATTCTTCCAAGACCAAAAGGTCCGACCAAGACAGAACCTATCACGGAATCATTCGCTCTTTCCACAACTTCCTCAATTGTCATATCTTTGGCATCGCCCATAACATAGAAATCATTTGCTGCTGATGCAAAACTGCAGCATGGAGCAGCAACTTTCCCATCACTTCTTACTGTGACGGTTTTAGCATCGCAACTTGCATTATATTTTACTTTCTTGAGTTTGAATTCTCTTTTATCAAGTTTCTTCGCTTCACCTTCTCTGCTAGCACTGTTCCATTCATAGTATGCAACCTTCTTGCCATCAACTTTGATAAATTTATTTTCAAACTCTCCTCCTAGGTCTTCTGCAATTCTTCTTAGCATTGACCAGTTCCTAGAATTTGTGCTCCTCAAATCAGTAACATTAACATTTGGACTAAGTTCATATTGTAAAGCTCCTTTCAAAGCATTGAATGAATGCTCATATGGAATGAACTCAAAATGATTCTGATCCATACTTATTTTTAACGCATCAAGGCCGCTGTCAAAAAATCTTTTTGCTATTCTCTTACCAGTCTCTTCGTCCTTTGCATAAGACCCGTTAGTTACAAGACCGCAGGACATCCCACTTTTGTGTGCATAGCTTATGGCGTCAAACAAATCTTCTCCTAATAACAAAGGCTCTCCACCAGTAAATGTAAATTTTCTTATGCCATATCTTCTTGCTTGGTCTGTATAATCATACATAGTCTCAAGCGACAACCTCTGTGGTGGGTTACTCTTTTCAATACCGCAATATTCGCAATTAGCATCGCAACAGTTGGTTGTGAGGAAAGCAAGTGTATCAGGTCTGTAGTTTACCATAAAACAAATAAAACACTAATCTTTAAACACTTTTCTTTGAGCTCAATTTTGATAACTTCTTATTTCCACTTACTATGTAATATGTGGAAAAGGTTTTAAAGTATGTGTAAATAAACGCACTAAATAATATTTTCAATTTCATATAAAGAATTAATAACTTTTACAGAAGGGTCATAAAGCATTTTTCTTTTCTGTTCTCTTAACACAATGACTGGCTTTACTTGTGCTGCTATTGCGGCTTGAACATCTTCGTTCGCGTTTCCAACGTAAATGGTTTCATTATTTTTAACACCCAATTCTTTCATGCAAACAAGTAAACTATCAGGATGCGGTTTTGGTTTTATCCCAACATTGTTTGATACGATTGAATCAAACCTTAATCCTTTAACCTTTGATAAGACCTTTGATATTTCAGCATCAGCAACCTTTGTAAGCGCTCCCGTTACAATCCCCAATTTTATTCCCCTTTCTCTCAAATTTTTCAGCGCAGCGACATCATCGTATACTCCTGTATGTCTTGCCCTTTCTTCTGGACTGTCGTTTTTCCAAAAAACCCTCCAAAATTTCATATAATCTATTCCAAGTCTATCTTCAATTATTTTGTCTCTGTCGCTTCCGTTGCAATACCAAAAATCGTCTACAAAGTCTTTGTCAGCCTTCAAGTCTAGATCATAAATAGTTTTTCCAACAACATCTTCAATATATTCTTTGGTTTGAAAAACTACTGTTCCATCGAGGTCAAGCATTGTTGCGCGCAATTTCATAAAAAGCTTATGCAATAAAAACTTTAAATAATCTTCTATGATTTTTTATTTAATCTAAAATATAGAATTTTCATGAAAACAATAACGTTTAAATACTCTTGGGAAGATATAATTTTTTACTTAAAGATGATATTATGTTCGCCTCAATATAACATGGGCAATAGCTGATTAGGCGACTAGATGATGCTCCTTCTGACAACACTATAGTTGTCATTCAAGCCATACTATCAAGTGTGGTTGTAAATTAATGATCATACGTAAGTGTGATTTGCCAAATGAGTTAATACGTTTGTTGAGCCAAAAGCTATGAAAATCCCACGGGGAAAATGATGGCAATGGAGTTAGGATGCACATTGCAAAGATGCTTTGCGATGTAAGGGTTGAAGACGATGAAAAATTTGAACACCTCTTGATGCAGCAATGCAAATGAGAACAAGACGGTAAGTCGAGTCTTTTAGGTCTTTATGATCAATGAAACCAGCAGAAGTGGAAGTTAGGGTCTGAGCAGGGAAGCCAATAGGTGGATAGCTCAGCTTTCGAGAACGATGAAGGGCGCAGCAAACTGCGATAAGTCTTGGGTAGGCGTAAGCAGCCTTTGAACCAAGAATCCCCTAATGTGAATTCATACTAGCTTCGGCTAGTGTTTCGAAAGAATCGATAACCCGCTGAATTGAAGCATCTTAGTAAGCGGAGGAAGAGAAAACGAATGTTTATTCCGTCAGTAACGGCGAGTGAAGACGGAAGAGAGCAAACCGAATTGCTGCAGAAATGCAGTTAAGATGTGGAGCCTGGCACAACTTAGCTAGTTGACTTGAAGTCTGCTGGAAAGCAGTTCCATAGATGGTGATAGACCAGTAAAGGAAGACTAGAAAGTTGATTCAGGAAAAGACTACTGTTCCTCGGATTTGGAGCAGGAAGATGGCTGTCATCAATGGCCAACTCTAAATATCTCGAAAGTCTGATAGTGAATAAGTAAGGTGACTGAAAGCTGAAAAGTATTCTTAACCGAAGATGAAAAGACCTTGAAACCTATTGGTTATAGTCATCCATGGTCTGAAAGGTTCTCTTGCGAAGGAAAATTGCGCAAGCAGTGTGTACGAGCAGGAGATTACAGGATCATGGAGTCCGTGTAGAAACCAGAGTAAGTGCTCTAATCGACTTTAGCGATAAAAAATAAATAAACTTGTCAATAATAAACACATATGATAACGCCAGAACTAGCGTATATTGCAGGTTTTATTATTGGTGATGGAAATCTTTCAGAGAAATACTTGATTCGTGCCGTAGAAGAAAATAAGAGATTCATGAAGAATGTATTTTTGAAAGTTTTTCACAAAGCTTTCAATAAGCTACCCAAAATTTACTTCGA